>Ga0214545_1009115_pt1 | contig 15321 bp, 9 predicted proteins | sample CNSS4metaG_FD_160064 | JGI IMG/M metagenome (GOLD analysis project Ga0214545, IMG submission 160064) | Root nodule microbial communities from cowpea collected in UCLA plant growth center, Los Angeles, California, USA - CNSS4 | ecosystem: Host-associated > Plants > Roots > Nodule | place: USA... | reverse complement strand
AATGCTTATGTTTTCTTTATTGCCTTTGAAAACAGTTGTAAACCCTGATGGGTAATTTTATAACATTATGGTTTTGGTATTCATAGACTTTATTCGATGGTTTAATAAAGTTTTTAAATTTTCCCGCGTTTTGGGAAAATGAGGTATTATTAAATACACGTGGTTTTAATTTATTTCTTTTATTTATTTATAAATCAGTAATATCCTGACCGGATGTTACAAGAGGGGGTGACGTTGTCAGCTGGGGCATGGGTTAAATTTTGACAAGTGTGTGATGGAAGGCGTGGATAGTGTTTGTTGTAGTAAGGATCGGTGACGGTTTTTTAACTTGGTGCTGGCTAATTTGGAGAGGATATCGGCCCTAATGTTGTCGGTCTTTGGGATGTGTTCGATGCGGACTTGTTCGAAGGCGGATTGAATGACTGCATGGACCAGATGGTAGTACTGTAGAAGGATGGGGTCTTTGATCTGGAACTCATCATTTAGATGGCCTACAGTGAGCTTAGAGTCGGTTTTGCACGTTAATCTCTTGACGCCTACCTCACGGGCTAGAGAAATACCGGCGAGGATGGCTTCGTATTCGGCTTGGTTATTTGACTTTTTGAAGGCAAAGTGAAAGTTTTTTTTAATGAGGATGTCGTTGGGGCCTTCTAAGACGATGCCAGCGTCAGCACCTTTTGGATTTGAGGAACCATCTACATGAAGCGTCCACTGGTCCTCTATGGGTGTTTGCTGTAGGTCGTTGACGAAGTCTAAGAGACACTGGGATTTGATGGGGCCATGGGGTTCATAACGGATGTTGAATTCTGACAATTCGATGACCCATGATCACATGCGTCCGACTAGATCTGGTTTTTGTAATATTTTTTGGATTGGGTAGTCAGTTTTAATGGTGATGGTGTGGTTTTGGAAATATGGGCGTAGGCGGCGTGCCGCGTGGACCAAAGATAGGGTCAGCTTTTCTACCATCTGATATCTGGTTTCAGGATCTTGCAGCGTTCTGCTCACAAAATATACAGGATGTTGCGTGCCTTCTATTTCTTGGACAAGTGCGGCACTGACGGTATAGTCGGTGGCTGTGATGTATACAAGTATGGGTTGACGGGTGTCCGGCTTGTGGAGGATAGGTGGGGAGGTTAGGGTTGTTTTCAGTTTTTGGAAAATTTGTTCACAATCATCAGTCCACGTGAACCGGGTGGATTTCTTTAGGAGTTGGATTATGGGTTGGGTTTGTTCAGCTAGTTTAGGTAGGAAGCGGGAGATGGCTATGAGACGGCCAATGAGACGTTGGACCTCCTTAATAGTAGTGGGGCTGTGCATTTCGATGATGGCCTTGCATTTTTCAGGGTTCGCCTCTATTCCGCCCTGGGTTAACATAAAACCAAGGAATTTACCCCGGTCAACGCCGAATACACACTTGTCAAGGTTGAGGCAAAGGTTGTATTGGCGTAGTGCAAAGAAAATTGCTGACAGGTCCTCGGCATGTTGGCGATGACTTGGAGACTTGACAACCATATCGTCGACGTATACTTCGACACAGTGCCCCATTAGGTGGCTGAAAACCTTGTCCATCAGCCGTTGGTAAGTTGCTCCGGCGTTTTTGAGGCCAAAGGGCATGACCCTATAGAAGTAATTGGCATCGTCCGTGATAAAGGCGGTTTTGTGCATGTCTGATGAGGCCATGGGAATTTGGTTATATCCGGAATATGCATCCAAAAAGCTAAGCACATTGTTCCCTGCCGCGCCGTCCACGAGTCGATCGATGTTGGGTAAGGGGTAAGCATCACGAGGGCAAGCCTTGTTTAGGTCCGTGTAATCTACACACATTCGCCATTTGTCATTGGCTTTCTTCACCAAGACAACGTTAGAAAGCCAAGTGGTGTATTGAGCTTCTTCTATAAATCCTGCGCTTAGTAACTTGTCGGCTTCAACCTTGGCTGTTTGCGACGTTCTTCACCAAGCTTGCGTTTTTTCTGGGATACATAGCGAGCTTCTTTATATATGGATAGTTTGTGGGACGCCACTTGGGGGTCCACTCCAGGGAGGTAGGCGGTTGACCAGGCGAAAAGATCGGTGTTGTTGATGAGGATGGGTGTGATGGTGGCACGCTCGTCAGAGTTTAAACCGGTGCCTAGGTTAGTAGAGTGACCATTGGGAAGCTCTAGAGGGGAGGTGTCCTCAACTAGTTCAAGGCGAACATCCCGACCTATTCTGGGGTCAAGATCTTCGCTGGATAGGGTTATGCTGAAGCCAGGGGGTCGTTCGATATGGTTGGTTTGTTGGATTGGGAGTTGTGGTCGCAAGCTGGCCATGTAGCATTCGCGTGTCAAGCGCTGGTCGTAGTGGATGGTAAGGATGTCGCCGGACAGGGCAGGGAACTTCATGGCCAAGTGAGGAGTGGAAACGATGGCGTCAAGGGTATTGAGGGAAGGACGGCCCAGGAGGATGTTGTAGGATGTTGGCGCGTCGACGATAAGGAAGCGGATTGGGATGGTTTTAGTTTGGGTCCCCTCCCGAAAGACGGTGTAGAGGTCAATGTAGCCCCGGGTGGATACCTGTTCACCAGAAAAGCCATATATTGGCTCGTCATACGGGACCATGGCGGTGTCAGGAAGTTGAAGTTTTTGGTAGGTGGCCCAGTAGAGGATATCAACGGAGCTGCCTTGATCAACGAGGACTTTCTTAACAACATAATTTTCGATTTCAACAGTGATAACCATGGGGTCATCTTGTTGATGGTCGAGGCCGTGAAAGTCATCATCTTTGAAGATGATAGGAGGCATACGACATCTGTGGTGGGAATGGGTGATGTGGTTGATGGATTGGATATGGCGGAGGTGTCTTTTTCTGGCAGAAGAAGTGGATCCTCCGCTAGCGAAGCCACCAGAGATGGTGTTAATGGTGCCACGTAGGGGAGGGTCGGCAGGGGTGATGTCGGTGCGGGCCGGCTCCGGTTCTTGACTGGTGGGTTGGGCGGGGCGTCTATCGTGACTAGAGTCATGTGGAGGACGTCTGTGATCGGATCGAGGGGGTGGCGGGATCGAGAGGAGGAGGAATGGTCGTCTCTACGGATGAAGCGGCGAAAGTGGCCAGCACGGACCAGTTCTTTTATTTTATCTTGGAGTGCTTTGCATTCTTCTGTAGTGTGACCATGGTTGCGGTGGTAACGGCAATATTTGGTCATATCGGCGTTGAGAGGTGTGGTTGTCTTGCGTGGTGGAGGAATTAGATCAGCTTATAGGGCCTCGTCGAGCATGCGGGAGCGGGCTACGGAAAGAGGGGCGTATCTGGTGAAGCGAGATTGGCGGGGCTCACGTGGGCGGGTATCAGGACGTGGGTTAGGTTGTGGGGTGGGGTTGGCGGTGGTGGCTGCATAGTCGTTGCAGAATTTGGTGTGGAGGGTTTGCATTTCCTCCATGCGGACATAGTCAGCTGCAGGTAACTTGAGCTCGTGCATGGAGGTAGGTGGGTGGAGATAGACGTTGTTAGCGAAGGGGTCCGGTTGTAAGGTAAGGGCCATGCACTAGAGGATCATTTCCTGATTGAGGTGTGGTGTACGAAGAGTTGCCTTATTGAAGCGATCTATGAACGCTCTGAGTGGTTCGCTTTGTTCTTGTCTGATGCCTAGGAGGGAGATGGTGGCAGTTTGGTGCGGGTGGCTGCCAGCGAAATGGGTGGAGAACATGTGGGAGAGGACATCGAAACTGTCGATGGAGTAAGGCGGAAGGGTTGTGAACCATTCTAGGGCAGGGCCCTTGAGGGTGTTGGGGAAGGCTTTGCAAAAGACTGCGTCTTGGAACGTGTATAGGGCGACATGGGTGATGTAGACTTTAAGGTGCTCGTCAGGGTCGGTTTCGCCAGTATAGCGGTCCAGGGTGAAAGGTTCCCACTGGGCCGAAAGAGGGGTGTTGGCGATAAAGTCAGTGAAGGGGTGATGGCGTCTGGGCTGGTGGGGAGGGAGCAGGTGAGGTGGGATGGGATGGTTGATCATAGCGGGGAAGGTGGAGGTGAGGTTGTAAGGGGGGATGTGGGTTGTAGGAAGGTATTGTGGGTTGTATGGTGGAACATGTGTAGTGTGTAGGGTGGTGGGTATGTTGTAGGGGATCTGGGTGGTAGGGAGGGTAGCGGCAGGGGTTGGGGGTGCGGTGAGCCCCGATTGAGTAGATGGGAAGTGAGGGGGATGAGTAGAGGGGATGGGTGTTTGTTGAGTGGTGGTGAAAGTGTGAGGAGTGGGGTTGTACTCACTTTCTTCCTCTGTGGGCTGGAAGGCCAGAGACCTCGCAGCTTCAGAGGTTTCCTTGGCTTTTCCCTTCAGATTGGGATCAGCTTCGATCTTTCGCCTCAGGCGAGAGTTCTCTTGTCGTAGCGCCTCCATCTCGTTAGCGCTATGTTTCTTCAAATCTGCAAGTTCTTGTTGCATCTTTGCTTGGCCGTCTAGGATGGCGGCCAGGTCAGGAGTGATACCAGCAGGTCCAGAGGGACCAGCATCCGCCTGCTTATTCACTCCAGCTTTGCTACGGGTGGAAACCATCTTCAGAGAAACAGGTACTAAAGGTGTTCGTCTCGTGTCCCACGGTGGGCGCCAATTGTTCCTGCAGAGAACAATTAAGATGAGTTAGGCACAAGCGTCACCTTACCATGTAGTCCGATATCTCCTCAGTTGGCCTCTTCCCGGTTGATACATGTCAGCTTGAACCTAGGAGGGGTTACCTGCCGAAGAGTCTCCGAAGCTCAAGTAAGTCAAAGCTCTCAGAAGGTCAAATCAGTGATTAATGAATGCGTACCTTTAATTACTGGGGTCCACGCGTATTTATAGAGCATTAATGATGTCTGATTACCTCATGGGCCGGGTCTTGACTTGGGCTCTAGCTTGGGCCATGAGTGGGCCTAGGCCTTAACCTAGGCCCTTAAGACCTATTGAACGCGGGGGCTTCTATTTTTACTAAGTTTATTGGAGTTGTCGGCCTGGGCTTTAATCTTATCAGGTCTGCTGGAGTAGCCGGCCTGGACCGGCTACCTACCTTGACGGCTTATATTGGTTACATAAGGTGTAGGTTATTCTTCTAGATGTATAGGTTAAAATCGGTACAAGTTAGGCTGACTCGGCCTAGGCTGAATACTTGGCTGCCTTGGTATATGCATTGTTTACTTATTTGGTCGAGTTTGGCTAAGTGTGATACACCTCCTTAAGTCCAACGTGGTGCGATTAAATTTTGAAATTGATAAGAATTATAGACGAATTTAAAAGAAAAAAACAGAAGAGGAAGAATCAACAGTGAAAACACTAAAGAAAAGCCAAAAGTTGAGAAGATAAACTTGCATTCTTTTTTTCTTCTATTATCATCTTATTTCAATACTATATTATTATAATTAATTTTTTCTCGTTCTTCCTTTTGTTTTAATTTTATGACATGTTACATCTTCAACTATCCAAAAAACATTTTGGCAGAGAATAGGTGTTACACAATATATGAAAAACACAGTCCTATATTCAACTGTTCCTTTGTTAACACTTGATAAACAAAATTTTATGAGTTTGAAAGCCTTCTTTTGCAAGATTAAACGTGGTAGATGAATAATAACATATATCTTTATTATTATATAGTGTTTTTTATCATCAAAATGGCTTGAAACTTTTGTCTAATTGAAACTTTTGTCTAATGATGGGGTGTTTTGTATTATCTAATTTTAATAAGCAGTCTCTACATTTGATGGACATATTATCTTTTTGGCCAAAGGGCACAACAATCTATGTAAGATTGATTTGATATATTTAAGCAGCCATAAGCAGTGGCAGACCATTGAAGGAACTCTGCTCGTTATGGTCCCTCAAATTTTTTGAATTTTTATTTATTTATATGTTATGTAAATTTAGATTTTGGAAACTTTTTAAATTATATGTAATATATCAAATTTTTAAACTTTCTAAATTGTAAGAGTATATACTAAGAATTCACAGGAATTAAATTATGTATTTTTTATTTTTTTAATAAAACATAACATTAATAAATAATAAAATATAAAAATAAATATAATAAAGAATAAAAGAATTTATTAATTTTTTTTGTCATTTTCTTCTAAGTATTCATTTTTATTATTAGTTACAGTAATTAACTATATAGATTTTAAGTATATTTTTTTTTACTCTTCAATAATATTAGTCAAGATCACCAATGAATAGGAATGACAACAGGGTGGGGTAGGGACGAGTTTCGCTATTCCATACCTATTCTTGTAGAAAAAATTTATTTTCATCCTCATATCTAAACTCAACGGGTATCAAAATTTTGTTTCATCCTCATCTCCACTGGGTAACGGATATAATCTCATACCCATACTCAGTGGCGGATCTTGACTAAAAATGTTGAAGGGGCCAAAGTAATATAATTCTGAGATCATTATATTTGGTCATTAGTATAAAGGTTTAAAAAATTGCTTCTTTACTAAACAATTTGATTATAATGTTTCAAAATATGTGAAGAAGTATAATCTATCTTGTTTTCATCAATAGTTTCCTTTTTTAATCACTTTTTAATAATGAATTTATTCTTTTATTCTTTATCAATATATATTTTTTGTACATAATATTAAAAAATAATTTATCATAATTTAATAAAAAATTGAGACACATAATTATTAAAAGAAAAATATATTATAGTTAAGTCACAATTAAAAATCAATTATAAAAAAATACATGATACATTTTTTTTCTATATTCATGAAAAATGAATAAACAAAAAGCTAATGAGATAAAAAATAATGTTTTCATTATCAAGTGAGACAAGAGACAAGAAAAGAAGAGGATAAATAAGAAATGAAAGCAAAAATAATTTTGTGTCTAACTTTTTTTTCTTAAAATACAAAAAGAAAATATATGAGATAAGAGATTATTATAATTTGTGAAAAAACTAAAAAGAAAATAAGAAGGAATATAAAAATTATAATAATAAATATTTGGTTTAAGTATTGATTTATGTTTCGTTTAAAAATGTTAAGTTGGTCCTCTAATCTTTTTAGTCTCAATTTGGTCTTAAATTTTTGAAAAAATTATGCAATTTAGTCTTTTACTTAAATTTCTTGAAACGGGTAGATGATTCTTTCATTAAAATTGAAACTCTTAATATGAATGATTTGGTTTGTTGACGTGATTAATATAATCTAAATATCAATTTTTTTTTGACAAAAATAGAAACCAAATGAGAAATTAAACCTAAATATTTTTATTCTTTATTATCTATTAACATTAAATACACCATTTAATTTTCATCAATTCCTAAAATATATTACCTATGATTTAAAAAATTTAATAAAATTTTAATATTATATATATATATAAAATTTAAAAAAATTCAAAATTTGGAGGGGGGGCCATGGCCCCTCCCTGCCCCTTTAAACATTCGCCTCTGCCCATACTCGTACTCGTTTTCTTATTACTTCAATATTAATTTTAATTATTTTTATAAAATAATAAAAATTTACGATGAAGGAAACATAATATTATCAAATATTCAATATTAGGAGGATGATTGTTTCTTCAATATCAAATACTTTGAAATAAATTATAATTATTTAATTTTAGATTAGAATACCAAATAAAATTTTATGAAAACCAAAACATTTATTAAATTTGCACACATTAATGAACTCTGGTAGATAAAATATAAAATAGTTTTTTAAAAATATAAAAGGAAAAAATATTCAAATTAAAATATATTTTAAATGTTTGTTTACTTCAATTTTTTAAATTCTAAGGAATCTCTTTTTTATACACTAATAAAAGTTATAATAGATCACTTGATCAAAATGACGCAAAGAACAAATAATAAACTTAATAATAAAATTTTAACATAGATCTTGTATCTTTTGAACTTCAATATATGTTGAATGGTGATAAAAAAATATTCATGGCAATTACATTAAATTTTTATATTGTAGTAAATAAAAGTTATTTATACAATTAGAGTGAAAAAAATTACAATATAACTGATAATGAGTTAAAAAATAAAAAATAAATAGATAAAATATATTGATTGAAATAGTATTCCACCTGATAAAAATAAACAACAAATAAAAATATTAAAAAATTAACAAATGTGTGTCTTATAAACAATTAGAGAGACTATTGAAAGAAATCACACAAAGGAAAACAAATATATAATTAAGGGTATGATAAGATGAAAAATACCTTAGAGATCTAAGAAAAATTTTCAAATATCAACATATATACTTAATGGTTGAGAAATAACAAAAATTGTTTTAGCGAAACAAAAGAGTTCTTCAAATGAAACAAAAATTAATAATAATAAGTAGAAAAATATATATTACCTAGTAAATGAAAGATTTATGCTATTAATCACTTAAATTGAGAGTATTAAACATTTTCATGTGAAAGGAAAATGTACAATAAATAAAAATATTAAAAAATAATAGAAATATTCAAATGTGAGAAATAAATTTTTTTAATTCACATACATCATTTTAACATAATTACATAAAGGTTGTGATAAGATGAAAATTATATCGGAGATGTGAATGGATTTCATATCAAACAAAATAATTACAAGAAATAAATAATAGAAAGTGTTGGTAGGGGGAGCTACTTCACCTATGAATGAAGAATGGTTTTGATGATGTCTACTGGACTAGAATAGAACATAGATTTAGTCTAGTTAGGTTATGCATTAGGCTAATAGTTTTTCTTTATCAGATGTAAATACGGCCTGCTTTGTGCTGCTTTGGACCATTACACTCTTGCTGGTGCAAACATGAATGGCTAGCTGTTTAACTAATGGATTAGTTGTGAGTACTGCACTAAGACAATGAAAATACACTCACGATAATCAATTAGGTAAATTGCTAATCAATTAATGACAACAGAAAACTCTGTATAAAAGTTGGTTTTAGAATCTGTTTTGAGACAGGAGAGCATTGACAAATCACGCAGTTTTTTCCTTCTAAGAGAGAGCCTTCTGATAGTCACAGAGAGATTGATCATTCAGGAAGATCATTCAAGTGCAGATCCAAAAAGATTGATAGTTGATTCTACCATGATCGGTCTTGCTTGAATCAAGGAGCATATTGTCAAATCTGCACAACATAGGTGTATTCGTTTCTTGATTCTGTTTATTGTATTCCTGATTATAGTTGCTTCATTGTGTGAAGTGTAGGCCTAGGTGCAATTGCGTGGATGCATTGCTCCTAGGGGGAGTTCTTGATTGGTAGATCAAGTTCTTGGGTTTTAGGGTCTAGAATTATATAGGTGTGCTTGTAATTCTTTGATCCTATCTGTGTTAGTGGAATCCTCCTAAGTGAGTTACTTAGGAGAAGACTGGATGTAGATTCATCCTGAATTGAACCAGTATAAATTGTTGTGTTTTGTTTCTTTCTCTTCTCTTATAATCTCTCTTGATTGAATTAAAACAGTCCATTAACCCAAAACTGTGAAATTGATTAATTGAGCTTTAAAACCTAAAGATTTATTCAAGATTCATCTTAAACCAGATAAAAGCCTATTAATCAATTCAGATCCCTTTGTGGTTAAGATAATTAGACAGATCTGTTTTTAACAGTTGGCACCAGAGCTGGCTAATCGCACGATAATCGATTAGAAAGATCCTGATATGTCTAATACATCTCAAACCTTTGCTGAAGGGGCATCCATCACCAAGCCAACTCTGTTTGCTGGTGAAAACTACCCTTTTTGGAAAATTAGAATGAAAATTTTTCTTGAATTAGTGGACAAAGGGGTTTGGGATGTTGTAGTTAATGGACCTTTTCAACCCATTAAAGTTGTGGAAGGCAAAACTGTTCTTAAAGAGTTCTCACAGTGGACTCTTGATGAAAATAAAAGGGCACACTATGATGTTAGAGCCAAAAATATTATATCCTCTGCACTAACTTTGGATGAATTTTACAAGGTATCTGTGTGTGAATCCGCCAAAGAGATGTGAGATGTTTTGGAGGTCACCCATGAGGGCATGGATGAGGTAAAAAGAGCAAGGAAGAATACTCTCATTCAAGAGTATGAAATGTTCATAATGAAGGCTGGAGAAAGCATATGTGATGTACAGAAGAGATTTACACACATAGTAAATCACCTCTTAGCTCTTGGCAAGATCTTTGACAAAGAAGAACTGAATATCAAAATCTTGAAGAACTTAAACAGGACATGGCAGCCCAAAGTCACTGCAAATTCAGAATCCAAAGACCTCACTAGCATGAACATAGCTACACTCTTTGGGAAGCTAAGAGAACATGAACTAGAGCTTGGAAGATTCAAGGAAGAAGAGGATGGAGAAAAGAGACACACAATAGCCTTGAAGAGTGCTGTAAAATCTGCAGCAAAATTGAAGAAAGCAGAAATTGTAGATGACTCTAATGATGATTACAACTCTGACAGTGAAGCCTTGAGACTAATGGTAAAGGGGTTCTCAAAATTTCTAAAATACAAGAACAAAGCTACCAGTAATTCTGCAGAAATTAAAAGATCCTTTAGGAAGCAAGAAAAACATGTTCCAACTTGCTATGAGTGTGGAAAAATGGGACACATCAAACCTGAATGCCCTGTCCTCAAGCTGAAGCAAAAACTAGAAGAGAAAGGTGAGGCAAACAAGCACAAGAAGAAAAGGAAAGCGTACAACAGTGACTCCAGCTCATCTAGTGAATTTGATGGAAGCATTGAGGAAGAAACTAATCTCTATCTTATGACTGGAACAAGCTCTTTTAAGAGCAGTGTGAGTAGTTTCAACTCCAATGATGATGAAAATAACTACTATGAATTACTTGATGCTTTTAATGAATTGCATAAGGAAGCCACGAAATTGCAAAAGTCAAATAATAAACGTAGAGGAGAAATTAAATGGCTTGAAGGTAGAGTAAAGCAACTAGAAGAGGAAAATGAAAATCTGATAACAAGTCTTGAAAAACTAGAAAAATCTAAGAAACACTCTAGGTCCAAAGATGACACAAGCTCTCCCCAATGTGAAAAATGCCCAGGACAACTAGAAAAGATAGATTACCTAATAAAAAACTCTCTCAAAATTCACTTTGGGAAGATCGAACCTTGATGCAGTGTTAGGATCTCAAAGAAGTGTGCCTAATAAAGAGGGAATAGGTTACGGTGGCAAATCTAATCTATTAGGCACCAGAAATTTTCTAAATATGAGTAAACCAACATCTGTCATTTGCTCCTACTGTTCTGAACTTGGTCATGCATCAAATTCCTGCTATTTTAAAAATTGTGGGGTTCCTAAAGGAGAGTACAAATGGGTACCTACAGGAACACCTCAAACCACTAACATGAGAGGACCCAAGTTCAATTGGGTACCTACATCTTCTCTTTAATCTTTGTTTCAGGTGTGTCTTGATGCAAGGAAAACAATGTAGCTTCTATATAATGGATGCTCAAGACAAGTGAAAGGAGATGTGAAGAACTTCTGCAGGATATCTTACAAAGCCAATTAATGGTCATGTTACAAGAGGTGATAATAACAAAGGTCAATTTAGGCATTGCCAAGGTGAAAAGTTCCTCTTCTATTGTGATCAAGTATAATTGTTGGTTGAAGTAATCCCATATTTTGAATTTACTGCATGTTTGTTCACTAAAAAGGAAGTAAAATGTGCATTTTTTTATATTTCTGCACAAATTAATCCATTAGGTAATTCTCTAATGGATTATCGTTTTCCTGCTATGGCTAATTTGCTTCTGAACACTACATAATTCATTAGATTAGTCATCTGTTAGTACTGTAATACTTAACTGCCTGTATGCACTCTGATATTCCTGTTGTTGGATCTGTTTATCATCCCATTGGTCTTGGTTTCTATTTGCTCTATACTTCCACAAATTTCTGCACTACTGATTTAAACTGATATTGTAATACTTAATTGATGATTTGATTTATGGTTGTCTGCACTCTAATGTTAACCTGTGCTACTAATTTCACCTGCTGCGTTGTTAGTATTGTCATACTTTGTATTGTTACTCTGTGATGTTCATGGTATGTGCTGGTGTGGTTGTGTTACACACCCCCTCATCTTTTAGCTAATGTCCAAAAAGGGGGAGATTGGTATATTGTTGGTATGGGGAGTATGTTAATGGTATATGGTATGTGCTGTTGTTGTTGTTTGCTTTGGTGTTGTTGTTGTTTGCTTCATGTGTTGCAGGTAGGCCTATCACAGTGCAAGTTTTTGGACATCATAAAAAAGGGGGAGATTGTTGGTAGGGGGAGCTACTTCACCTATGAATGAAGAATGGTTTTGATGATGTCTACTGGATTAGAATAGAACATAGATTTGGTCTAGTTAGATTATGCATTAGGCTAATAGTTTTTCTTTATTAGATGTAAATTAGGCCTGCTTTGTGCTGCTTTGGACCATTACACTCTTGTTGGTGCAAACATGAATGGCTAGCTGTTTAACTAATGGATTAGTTGTGAGTACTGCACTAAGGCAATGAAAATACATTCACAATAATCGATTAGGTAAATTGCTAATCAATTAATGACAGTAGAAAAATTTGTATAAAAGCTGGTTTTAGAATCTGTTTTGGGACAGGAGAGCATTGACAAATCACGCAGTTTTTTCCTTCTAAGAGAGAGCCTTCTGATAGTCACAGAGAGATTGATCATTCTGGAAGATCATTCAAGTGCAGATCCAAAAAGATTGATAGTTGATTCTACCATGATGAGTCTTACTTGAATCAAGGAGCATATTGTCAAATTTGCACAACATAGGTGTATTCGTTTCTTGATTCTGTTTATTGTATTCCTGATTACAATTGCTTCATTGTGTGAAGTGTAGGCCTAGGTGCAATTGCGTGGATGCATTGCTCCTAGGGGGAGTTCTTGATTGGTAGATCAAGTTCTTGGGTTTTAGGGTCTAGAATTATATAGGTGTGCTTGTAATGCTTTGATCCTATCTGTGTTAGTGGAATCCTCCTAAGTGAGTTACTTAGGAGATAACTGGATGTAGATTCATTCTGAATCGAACCAGTATAAATTGTTGTGTTTTGTTTCTTTCTCTTCTCTCATAATCTTTCTTGATTCAATTAAAACAGTCCATTAACCCAGAACTGTGAAATTGATTAATTGAGCTTTAAAACCTAAAGATTTATTCAAGATTCATCTTAAACCAGATAAAAGCCTATTAATAAATTCAGATCCCTTTGTGGTTAAGATAATTAGATAGATCTGTTTTTAACAGAAATTATATATATATATATATATATATATATATATATGGTAACTTAATTAATTGTGAATATTTAATAATTTAAACGGGGACAAAGATTATGGCGGGGATATGTACATCCACTAGGGATGGCAACGGCGCGGGGTAGGGACGAGTTTCACTATCTCGTACTCATCCCCGTAGAAAAAATTCATCTCCATCCCCATACCCAAACCCAACGGGTATCAAACTTTTATCCCATCCCCATCCCCACCGGGTAACAGGTATAATCTCGTACCCATACTTGTACCTGTTTTACTACTTCAATATTAATTTTAATTAATTTTTATAAAATAATAAAAAGGAAACATTATATTATCAAATATTCAATATTAGGAGGATGGTTGTTTCTTCGATATCAGATACTTTTAAATAAATTATGATTGTTTACATTTTAGATTAGAATACAAAATAAAATTTCATGATAACCAAAACATTTATTAAATTTGGAAACATTAATGAACTCTAGTAGATGAAATATAAAGATATTTTTAAAGAAATATAAAAGGAAAAATTATTCAAATTAAAATATATTTTAAATGTTTGTTTACTTCAATTTTTTAAATTCTAAGGAATCTCTTTTTTATACACTAATAAAAGTTATAATAGATCACTTGATCAAAATGACGCAAAGAACAAATAATAAACTTAATAATAAAATTTTAACATAGATCTTGTATCTTTTGAACTTCAATATATGTTGAATGGTGATAAAAAAATATTCATGGCAATTACATTAAATTTTTATATTGTAGTAAATAAAAGTTATTTATACAATTAGAGTGAAAAAAATTACAATATAACTGATAATGAGTTAAAAAATAAAAAATAAATAGATAAAATATATTGATTGAAATAGTATTCCACCTGATAAAAATAAACAACAAATAAAAATATTAAAAAATTAACAAATGTGTGTCTTATAAACAATTAGAGAGACTATTGAAAGAAATCACACAAAGGAAAACAAATATATAATTAAGGGTATGATAAGATGAAAAATACCTTAGAGATCTAAGAAAAATTTTCAAATATCAACATATATACTTAATGGTTGAGAAATAACAAAAATTGTTTTAGCGAAACAAAAGAGTTCTTCAAATGAAACAAAAATTAATAATAATAAGTAGAAAAATATATATTACCTAGTAAATGAAAGATTTATGCTATTAATCACTTAAATTGAGAGTATTAAACATTTTCATGTGAAAGGAAAATGTACAATAAATAAAAATATTAAAAAATAATAGAAATATTCAAATGTGAGAAATAAATTTTTTTAATTCACATACATCATTTTAACATAATTACATAAAGGTTGTGATAAGATGAAAATTATATCGGAGATGTGAATGGATTTCATATCAAACAAAATAATTACAAGAAATAAATAATAGAAAGTGTTGGTAGGGGGAGCTACTTCACCTATGAATGAAGAATGGTTTTGATGATGTCTACTGGACTAGAATAGAACATAGATTTAGTCTAGTTAGGTTATGCATTAGGCTAATAGTTTTTCTTTATCAGATGTAAATACGGCCTGCTTTGTGCTGCTTTGGACCATTACACTCTTGCTGGTGCAAACATGAATGGCTAGCTGTTTAACTAATGGATTAGTTGTGAGTACTGCACTAAGACAATGAAAATACACTCACGATAATCAATTAGGTAAATTGCTAATCAATTAATGACAACAGAAAACTCTGTATAAAAGTTGGTTTTAGAATCTGTTTTGAGACAGGAGAGCATTGACAAATCACGCAGTTTTTTCCTTCTAAGAGAGAGCCTTCTGATAGTCACAGAGAGATTGATCATTCAGGAAGATCATTCAAGTGCAGATCCAAAAAGATTGATAGTTGATTCTACCATGATCGGTCTTGCTTGAATCAAGGAGCATATTGTCAAATCTGCACAACATAGGTGTATTCGTTTCTTGATTCTGTTTATTGTATTCCTGATTATAGTTGCTTCATTGTGTGAAGTGTAGGCCTAGGTGCAATTGCGTGGATGCATTGCTCCTAGGGGGAGTTCTTGATTGGTAGATCAAGTTCTTGGGTTTTAGGGTCTAGAATTATATAGGTGTGCTTGTAA
>Ga0214545_1009114_pt1 | contig 15322 bp, 3 predicted proteins | sample CNSS4metaG_FD_160064 | JGI IMG/M metagenome (GOLD analysis project Ga0214545, IMG submission 160064) | Root nodule microbial communities from cowpea collected in UCLA plant growth center, Los Angeles, California, USA - CNSS4 | ecosystem: Host-associated > Plants > Roots > Nodule | place: USA... | reverse complement strand
CAAATAAAATAAATAAAAGAAATAAAATATAGAAAGTATATATATATATATATATATATATATATATATATGGTTACTTAATTAATTGTGAATATTTTAATAATTTAAACGAGGATGGAGATACGGCGGGGACGAGTATTATGGCGGGGATATGTACATCCTCATCCCCATCCCCATGCCAAATTGAAAATATCGGAGATTCCCCATAGTCATATCCATACCTAGTCAATGCAGGGATTTCCTGTCAAAATGGAAATGAGTTCGAACAATATCCACGGAATCATATTTATTTGTCATCTCTACTTCTCGTACTAACCAATAAATCATTCTATTTTATCAAATGACATTTAGGCCCATAATTATACTTCATATAAGTAACATTATTTTATTTATTTATTTTGGTAACATTTTCTCTGCCCATAATTATACTTCGTATAAATCATATTATTTAATTAATTAATTTATTTTTCTAAAATTCTCCATGACCCATAACATTTTTCCTACTAGACTGATTTTATATCATAATTAGGGATGTCAAAAAAATTCGTAATTATGGGTATCTATAGATAAAATCCGCAACAAGTAGAAAACAAATATTAAAAATGGATACTCGTGAGTACAAGTATTTTTGATACTTGCATGTTATAACGGGGCGGGTACGGGTATCATAGTATACGTACCTGTGGATACCTGTACCCGCTAAACTTTAATTCACAAAAATACCCTTATATATATAAATATATATTAGTAAAAAACATTTTGACCTAATTTTTTATAAGTTGCACATCTTGTCTTGTCTTTTGTCTTCATTCTTCGAGCTTCAAGTATTTGTATGTTATCTTCTTCCATGTACACCCTTTGACATTCTTCTCTCTCCTTTATTTGAAATTGGGTATATACATCAAACCATCTTCAAATGATGGAATCAAAATAAGAATATTTGGCACGTAGCAGTTTAGGTTTATTATTTGTTTATTTTGAAGGAATCAATCGGAGAAAGTGGACTTGTTGATCAAAACACTAATTAAATAATTTTCATTGTGTTGAATGTAATTTTATATTTACTTTTATAATTATTTGGAGTTGTATGAACTTGAGTTTATTTGAACTTTATTTAAAATTTATGACAGTAATATATTTTATTTTATTTGAATTTATGAATAAATATTTGTTTTTTGAATAATTTTGTAAATACCTACAGGTACCCGTGATACTCACAGACATGAAAAAATAGGCAGATACCTGCATAAAAGATACCTGATGGACATGAATACGAATACTAGACAGATATTTACCCAGCGAGTAAGGTACGGGGGAGCTATTACCCGTACCCTACCTGCTCTATTGACATCTATGACCATAACCTTTTATCATTTAATAATTGTACAAATCATAATGCACATAAATAAATTAGTTTCATCATTAAACACAATTAAAACACATAATTAATTACACTTATTGATTCCCCATGTCCGACCTTTCCACATATCTTCGTGTTTTAAGCTACCTATATTTGTAATTGATTTTGTTCAAAAAGTTTAACCCCAACATAAAGTTGCTCTAATTTTGTATTGGGGTTACCTTTTATGATATGTCTGCATTTTATTTTAAACTACTTGTTTATATTTGCATGTTATTTCTGTTTAGAATGTTTTAATTTGTACTTCTGTACTGAGACTAATCTAGAAATAAATTTTTTTTGGTAACCAAAATCTAGGAAGTTAATGTTAGTGAACAATTTAGAAATCAACTCATAATAAAAATTATTTTAGTTATCAATTTAGAGACCAATTATAATTTTTTGAAACTAATTTAGTTACCAATAATTTTTAATTTATAAATTAGTATTTAAATAGGTCACTATAATGACTAATTATTTTTTGTTATTAAATTTTATTATTTTTAAGATTTTTCTTGTAGTATCTCTTCCTTTTAAGTTACTTATATCTACATGTGCTTTTATTTAAAAACTTTAATCTCAATTTCATGTTGCTAAAAATTTTCAATGGGATTACGATTCAGAATATGTTTGCGTTGTAATTTGCTTATTTATATGATCATGTTACATTTTTTAAAATGTTTTAAGTTCAACTTTATTTTACTTTGATTCTATATTCTAATACCTTTCAATATCTTCGCCTTTTAACCTGACTATATCTACATGCACTTCTCTTTAAAATTTTTAATCCAATATGTTGCTCTAATTTTTTATTGGAATTACATTTCAAAGTATGTGTGAATTTTATTTTAGACCTTTTATTTATATGTGGTTACTTCTTTAGAATGTTTTAAGACCAACTTCATCTTGTTTTGATTTCATATATCCATGCCTTTCAATATATATTTGCCTTTAAAGTTATTTATGTCAACATATGTTTTTATTTAAAAAATTTAACTTCAATATCATGTTGCTCTAATTTTATATGAGAATTAAATTTCGCACAATATTTACTCTTTATTTTAAGGTGCTTATTAATTCTATATGTTAATATCTTTCAATATATCGCTATCTTTTACATTGTATATATCTACATACGATTTTATTTAAAATTCTTAATCTCAACTTTGTATTGCTATAATTTTCTATATGGTGATTATATTTTGCAATATGTTTGCATATCATTTTAAGTTGCTTATTTATATGTATACGTTACTTTTTGTTTAAAATATTTCAAGTTCAATTTCATTTTGCTCTGTTTCCATATCCAAGTATGTTTCAATATTTCTCTACATTTTAAGTTGCCTATATTTGCATGTTAAAAGATAGTTAGGGTTTAAACCGTGATTATCTTTTCAAACTATGATGATGGTTGACTATTTTCAAAAACAATTGCTTTAGACTTTTATTAGGAATTGAAGTTAGTTTTGATTATTATTCTATTGTATATATTGTTTATAATTGTAAAATGAATTTGTTTATGAAAATTTGTCCAAGATTGTGCCCTATGCACAAAATGTATGAGTAATGTAAAAAAAATGTCACATACTATTCTTTATTATCATCCTCTTTGTTATTTCTCAATCTATTTTATTTTTTTTATTTTGCATTCACTATGATTTTAATTATAGCTGATTTGCAAAAATATGATAATGGTAGCCTTAATGTTTTTTTTTTTTTGTAATTGATTGTTATATTCATGTCAGTTATGAACTGTTATTAAAAACTCATTTTATCCGTTGTAAAAAGATCTATCCACAAATGTTTCTTTTACATAAACTTTGTCCTACCCCTTAAACATTAGTATCTGAACCCATATAATTAACAAAGTAAATAAATCCCTCAAACTAGTTACACGTGAAAGAGATATCAATGAGTTCGTTTTTATATCTAAGTATTAAATTGTTCTTGTTAGGGTGTGGTCGACGTACGACTCAGACCTAGGAAACACCGAGGTAAAATTTTGCAATGTTTGACTATGTTAATGGATGAGATACTTTCTATATATGTTCTTTTTTGTAGTTCTTATAACGAGAATTTAATATTGTATTAAAAAGAATCATGGTTCTCTATTACCAATTGATAATATTTTTAAATAAATATAAAAAACTTACCTTAAGTTTAAGTCAAAGAAAGCAAGTTTAAACAAAATACAGGGTTAAGTTATTGTCTAGGTTGATTGGTACAGCTTTCTATGCTAATATGGTAAGTGATGGAACTTACATTTCTTAAGAAGAGATTTTGATGTCCTAATTATATATATATTATCATCCTATAATTTTTGTATATTTATTTTCTCTCAAAAAATATGTTTAAAGATTCAGTGAATTCGATTATTGAAATTAAAGATGACAAGTTAAAAAAATGTGAAACTAAGAGGAAAATAAAGATTAATTAGAGTGAAAATAAAGATATGAATGTTTTTGGATATCTCTTAGGAGGTAACAACACAAAAGAGGAGACATACGTCATACGTGCTTATATTTACAATAAATAAAATTATGCAAAAGTGAAAGGATATAAGTTTACTAAAGAAAAACAAGGAGTTATAGACCAACACTAAATATAAGCAGTGGAAAAGCACATCCGGTATTACATGATCCATCATATAATATATATATATATATATATATATAGCATAATTATTTATTGCATGGTTTTGCACAAAACTTTTGTTATGGGTGGATTGGAGTAATCTAAATTTGTATACATAAATATATTTTTGTGTTATAAATTTCATAGTTGTGAGAAAAATAATTTAACTATTTGTGTTAATTTACATATAATTCAGTATAAAAGTATAAGTTGCTACACTTGATCAATTAATTTTGGCCGTATGGATAAGGGCTCTTCATCGCTATTCTTTGTATCACCTGCAAACATTTATATTTATGCTTAACAATGTTTTTTTTTTTTTTTTATAAACTTAAATGTTTGTACTTTTAATATATATACTTTGTATTTACTGTCACCTGAAAAGTTGAAATAAAGTTTTTAATACTGTACATTTTTGTTCTCCTTTTAATTTTTTTTATTCTTTAATATAAATAATTTTATAAAAAATACTATATGAACCATTGAATGTTATTTTATGTCTATTTTTAACAATTTATTTTCTGAAATATCTTTAATTACTTCAACCATTTTCTCCACTTTTCAGATAATAATAAACTATATCTATAAACTATTATAGTATATTAAATTCATGGAATAAAACAATATTTGATATTTAATGCTTAGAGAAATCAACGAGTAGGTATATGTTTAAACAAGGATTTAAGGATGAACACTATTGATTAATAAAAAAATTACTTAATTGTGAATACTTTTCTTAATTGTTGTAAAGGATTTAAAAATGAATTATAAAAAGGAACTTGAAGACAACTATAAAAGAGACAAAAAATAAGATTTGATATATTTTCTTCTAATCTTCTTTGACATTCATTATGATAAAAAAAAAAATACCAAAACTAACACACTATTTTCTATTTTAGTTTTTTTTTTTAAATACAAATATGAAAGAAGGTTAAAAAATTTGCAAGAGTAAAAATATGTTATTGAATACATAAATATATAAATAGAGCACTTCTTGAGTAATTAGTTGTCTTACATCTATGTCTTTTCTCATGGGATGCATTATACAACTTTTCTTTCATTTTATCATCATAAAGGTTTGAAGTTTCCAATTCGTTTTACTTACACAAACAAACTGTTAACTCTTACCCAGAAGTAATAACAATGGCCTTGAGGCATTTTCAGCCATCCATATGGATCATATATTAAGATTACAAAGGAAAAAACCAAAAAAAAACAAACCTTTGCAATTGAGGTTGCTTTAAGACTTCTAGGTTTTATGCAAACATGAAGAAGCACTGAGATATTGGCACGGCTCAATCAAACCCAAAAACCAGACACACAAACTTACAATGTTTCTAGGGCAAGACATAAGTGTGTGTGGTACACATGTCTGAGTGAACCAGGCCAATATCACAATAACTACTTCATATACTTGTGTCTGTGCATTCTTTGTTCTGTTTGTGGCTGAACTAGGCTGGTGTTTGCAGAGAAGAGAATGCACAAAGCTAAGAGAAAAGAGAGAGTGTTCCTTTGAAGGTTGTATTGTGAGTGTTGAGAATGTCTTCGCCGAGATTTAAGATTTATCGAAAGCGTGTCTGAACACAGCATTTAAAACCCCCGACTACCAAAGCATAAAGCTGGGACATAGCATTTAAATCGATACTTCTCCCTCCATCACACTTTTTGTTTTACTTTTTTTTTTTTTATGAACGATTTTGTATTCTATACTATCATGATAATGTTGCTGATATTCTTTTAGAATAACCGAGTCATATCTTTTTCAAGATAGTATATATCCTTCTATCATTCTAAACAAGAGTGAATAAAGAATTCGATATTAATATTTTGACTACTAAATTTTGACAACTTTCTTTTATAATGTGAGGTGTCTATTATACCGGTAGTTTTTTCTATTTTTAAGTTGTCAACAAGGATTGATCTCATTGATAGAAGTTGTTTTCATCACATTCTTATATTTATTATATTGAAATCACCCCTGTATGAGTCTCTATTGTATATACAGTATAAACTTGCATAAGAGCGTATACTTTCTTTATCTACTTTTTTATAAAAACAAAAAAAATAGAGATTATACATTATGAATCAGAAATTATTTTTAATTTAATCTTTTTACTAGTATATACTTGAAAAATAATATAAAAGATCACACATTATTCTAGTGACCAAAATTTGTTAGTGACTAGTTTAGATATTAATTTACAAAATAAATTATGATTGGTTACTAAAATAATATGACTACATATTTTTAATTAGTTTCTAAATTACTTTCTAAAATTTAGTACCAAAACTTTAGTTAGCAAAGAAAATTGATCATTAAATATTAGCAACCAAAATTTTTACTATCAAAATTAGTTCTAAATTAGTCTATAATTAATTAGTGACCAATTATAATTGTTGTTTTATAAATTAATATTTAAATTGATCATTATAATAATCAACATTTTTTGTGACAAAAATCAACTGTGAAATTGCTTGTACCGGAATATCTAAATTGAAAATATGAAAAAATGTGTAATATGTTGTAGTATTGACTTCTTTTATATTTGGTTGTTTCAACGTTCCTTTATTTAAATTCTATACAATTAATATTTTAGAATTTCAAAGTCTAATTAATGTTTTTATGACAGATAATAATACAAGTGGTACCTACATTCATAATTAAGGTTCTCCCACTCTATCTTTAACAATAGGAGTGTATTTGAACATGAAAAAATCCAAATGAGCTAGTTTTTTTCACAAGAGTGTAGAATGGGTTGAGTAAATGTGAAGCATTATTGGTTGTATGTGTAGGTTGTGTGATGTTGTGATATGATAGTAGTTATGTAAAGTAGAAGAAGAAGAAGATAGAGATGAGGGGTGGAAGTGTAATTGTAGATTTGGTTAGGGCGAAGAGAGTGGGTTGAGCATGATGGCGATACTCGGTGTGACAGAGGAAGCAGAAAGAGCACGACATTTAATGAGGGAATCTCCCTCTGGAATACACAGGCTGCAACATTAATAGGTGAGGTACCCATGAAACTCTCTCTTAGTTTCTTCTCCCTTCACAACTTCATCATGTAATGTAGTGTAGGGTGGGGTTGACTTGCTTTCCACCAAAACCCTCTCTCATCTTTCCTCAATATGGCAAAGCACTATCTCTGTTGCAATTGCCAACCCTTGTTTTATACACCACCTAGTTTGTGCTTTGGTTGATATGGTATTTATGGGAACAATTAATGATACCCCCTAATAATATCAAACCCTTTTTTTCCTCCTCTGCTTCCTCTACACATCCACACACTCAACTTCTACATCTTTCAACAAGCCTTCATAAATATTAACAAAATGGACACATAAATTAAATAGAAAAAAAATAATAATAGTGTACAAACATCATTAACATATACTTGATTGACATTAAAACTACATATCATATTTTGGATAGAAAAGAATGAAGTTAGTGAGAAATTAATTTGCATCCCTAAAATTTATGATTTAATAATAATTTAAGAGGCGTTTTCGATTAAAATTATAAAAGATGTACCTAGTTTTCTCATAAAACTAGTTTTAAATCCGTGACTAAGCATGAGTTGATATTTATTTTTATGTTTTTTTTATGTGTATTGATAAACTTATCTTATTTGTGTATTAACAAACTTGTTTAATATGTATTATTAGACTCATCTAATCAGTATATCAACACATTTATCCAATGTTTATTGTTATACTCATTTAATCAATGTATGAACAGTTTATGTGTATTGCAAGACTTCTATAATTAGAGCGTTAGAGCGTCAGAGCATGAATATAATTGTCTAATGTGTATGAATAAACTCGTGTAATATACATTGGTAGACTTATCTAATTAGTTTATCAATAAACTCGTCTAATTAGTGTATAAGTAATTACTATTTTGTTTAATAAACTTTTGTAATATTAGAAATAACTATGAATTTTTGTTATTTTTATTTAAGTATCTCAATTTGAGGTGCTCATTTTCGCATATATTTCTAAATATTTTTATTATTATTATAATTTCAATTAAAGTATTTAATATAATTGACACGGTTTAAGAACTAAAATGATAAGTTATTTAAAAGAAAAAGTATGAGAATTTGTTTTTTACAATATATTAAATAAAAAAATAAATGGATAAAAGAGTAAATATATTATTTTTTGAAATAATAATATTATTTTAAAAAATAAAAGTAAAAGTTAACTATATTTTTCTAAAAGAAAAAAATTGGGTAAAAGAGGAAATATATTATTTTTTGAAATAATATTATTTTAAATTATAAAGTTAAAAAAATATTTTTTTTAAAAAAATAAAACAAAAAAATGGATAAAAGTGTAAATTAACTCTTTAAGGACAAAGAGATCAAATGTGTACATTTTTAGACCATGTAATTAGTGAGTGATCAAACTAGTGTAATGTGTACTAATAAACTCGTATAATTTATGTATGGACACATTTGCCTAATATATATTGTTAGGCTTATTTAATCAATATATAGACAAACTCGTCTAATAAGTGTATAGTCAAAGTTGTCTAATGTATATGAGTAGACTCATGTACTCTATATGTATGAAAGAACTCATTTAATATTTTTTGGTATACTTACCTAATTGATGTATGAAGAAACTCGTCTATTATATATTGTAAGACTCGTTGTTTAATCAGTGTACGAATATATATATATATATATATATATATATATATATATATATATATATATATATATATATATATATATATATATATATCTAATGGGTGTTATTAGACTCATCTAATTAGTATAGTAGTAAAATGGTTTTTTGTGTATTTATATACTCGTCTAACCAATGTATGAACGAATTTGAATTCTTTGTTGGTTTTTTCTGTGTAATTTCTCTTGTGTGCATTCAAAATACACTAATGGCCACTAATTTTAAAATTTTAAAATATATTACAAAGATTTTTAAAGTATCAATATTGTGTATTTTTAATGCTCGGCAGGGGACAATACCAAAAAACTCAGTAGAAAACTTGGACTCTATGAACTAACTCATTTAATTTGTTTTGTTGTATCTCTAATCAGTGTATGAACAAACACTTCAATGCATATTGCTAAGCTTGTATATTTAGTGTAAGGACAAACTTCTAATATGTATCACAAAACTCGTCTAATTAGTGAATAAACAAAGTCATCTATTTGTATCAATAGACCCGTCTAAATTATGTATGAATAGGTTCATCTAATGTCTATTGTTAGACTCGTCTAATTAGTGTATGAATTTTCTTATCTAATGTGCATGTTTAGACTTGTATATTTAGTGTACATACTTGTGTAACTTGTATTGTCATACTCATATATACTTAATGCATGGACAAAGTCGTCTAATGTGTACTTCTAGACTTGTATAGTCAATATATGGTCTGACTTATCTAATCAATAAATGGAGTGACTCATCTAATGTTGTTTGAAATACTTGTCTAATCAATTTACCAAAAAAAAATTAACTAATGTGTTTTGCCATATTCGTCTAATTAGTGTATGAATAAATTTATCTAATATGTATTGTTATATAATTGTTTAATTAGTGTATATATGAAGTTGTCTAATGTGTATTTTTATACTCGTCGAATCAATGTACGGACAAAGTCATCTAATATTTATTCGTAGACTCGTCTAATTAATATACGAAATGATTTGTCATCTTATATTTTCTTTCACATTAAACAAGTAGATCGAATTTATTAAATAATATTTATCCTTTATCGTCTATATACATATATGTTATTGTAACCAAACTTTTAACCATATGTAAATAAAATAAAACACATGTAAATACAATAAAATTATATATATATATATATATATATATATATATATATATATATATATAATAAAACATAAAAGAATTCGTTGATACCGTAAATAAATTCAAACTATTTTTACAAAAAATTAAAAAAACTTATATAGAACATAATTCAAACCTTGTAGAACCCTCAGATGGAATAAGTTATCCTTCAAAATATATCAAAGTTGTTCCATTAGTGTCATTCATAGACAATATTAGTACCAAAAATAAAATAAAAAAATAAAATTTTAAATAGTTTTTCTAGAATTTTTATTTATTTTCAAAAAATACTGATATATTTTTAATTCAATTATTTTTTCCAATAAGCATCAATACAAATTATTTATTTTTAAATGATTTAAAAAAAATTAAACTACTATTTCACATAATAAAATAATTATTAACTCTTGAAATATTTTTTTAATAAATTAAACTATATAAAAAATAAACACAATCCAATAAATATTGAAAGTATTATAGTAATTAAATGTGTTTTTGATATTAAAATAAATAATAATAAATAAAAACAAAAACAAAAACGAAATTTGTGTTTTTTTAAATAATTTCTTAAATTAAACTACTATTTTATTAAGTTCTTTTATAGTAACTTTTTGGATATGTAGTTTTTAAATATTTATTAATTATTGAAATTAAATTTTTCATAAATTAAACTATATTAAAATAAACATAATCTATTAAATATTAAAAAATATTATAGTAATAATATGTGTTTTTAATATTGAAATTAAGTAATAATAAATAAACTAAAACTAAAACTAATCATAAAATATATTGTGAAACCTTAAAGGTTTTTAAAAAAACTTTAAATATATTGTGAATATTTTTTAATTATTGAAATTAAACTTTTTGTAAATTAAACTATATAAAAATTAATCATAATTCAATAAAACTACAAATAATTAAAATACATTAAAATATAAAATAAAAACAAAAGACTTATAATTAAAATATTAAACAGAAATAAATTAGTTTATAAAATATATTTTGCAACATATATTTAAAAATAATCTAAAGATAAAAAATGTAATTACAACTATATTTTTTATGAAGATAATGTTCATAACTATATATGAAAATACAAAACTGCAATAAAAAAATTATAATTAAAATATTAAAGGGTTTTAAATTATTTATAAAATATATTTTACAACATATATTTAAAAATCATATAAAGATAAAAATATATTTTTTATGAATATTTTACTATTTTACTATTTTTTTTTATAGTTTGTTGGATATGTAATTTTGATATAATAAAATAGTTATTAATTATTAAAATTAAACCTTTTTATTAATATAGGAAATAAGGGAGTGTTTGCGTCACATAAAGAAAGTAGTTACTATATGGAGAAAAGTGAATTAAATAAAAAATAAATAAAATTTAGTTTTTCTATTTCTTTTAGAAAAGTAGATAATATGAAAATGAGAAAATAATTATAATTGTATATATGTGTTAATAAAAATAAAAGGAAACCAGTAATGTAATAATCTTTTTTCTTAATCTTTACTAATAATAGTAATAATTTTACTACTAACAATGATAATAATACTAACATAATACTAATAGTAATAAAATATAATAGTAAAATATAACAATAATAATAATAAATATTTTTTTATAATTATTATAATAATAATAATTATTATTATTATTATCATTATTATTATAATACTAATTGCTTATAATTTTACTATTATCACTACAACTAATATTGATAATAATAATATTACTAATAATTACATGTAATAATATTTATAAAAATATTACAAATAATAATATTACATATAATTAATATTATAGTTGAAATCATAAATAAAAATAAATTGACTTTTGTAGAATATTATTATTATTATCACTACTCAATATTACTATAGTATTATTATTATTATTATTATTATTATTATTATTATTATTATTATTATTATTATTATTATTATTTACTTTTAATTACTATGAGATCATATTTCAATAACTTGCATTTTTTTATTTATTTTTATTTATTTAATCTTTATATCGGTGTATTTTTTTGAATTAAAAAATACTTACTAAAATTATTAAAATGATAAAAAATAAAAAATATTCTTTTATTATGAATAATCATTTAAATTTAACAAATAATAATTAAAAAATAAAATTTTAAAAATAAAAAAGACACAAAAATGTGTAATTGTATTATTATTATTATTATTATTATTATTATTATTATTATTATTATTATTATTATTATTATTATTATTATTATTATTATCATTGCTCTAGGATATTATTATAATTAATGACATTATTATTATTATTATTATTATTATTATTATTATTATTATTATAGTTAGACACACATCTTACTTTTATTTACTATGAGATCATATTTCAATTATATTATTATTCTAAAAATATTTGAAATAAAAATAACAAATAAAAAAAATCGTGTGTACATGCACGAGTCATAGACTATTATAATTATTTTGTAAGATTAATTAACTACATTTACAACTTTATTAATTTAATAATAACATTTACAACAATATAACCTAATTTCATGATATTTATTATTTTATTTTAATATTATTATTATTATTATTATTATTATTATTATCAATTATAACTATAATTATTATTATTATCAATTATAACTATAATAATAATTATTATTATTATCAGTTATAATTATAATTATAATTATAATATATTATGATTATAAACTATAATTATTATGTCATTATTTCTACCAACTATATTATTATCATTATTAGTAACTACTAGCGTAAACACAGGTGCGATAGCTGTGTATACATTTTGTAAATATGTATAATATTATATTAGTAGGTGATGATATTTTAATGTTATTAAGTTAATATATAAAATAAAATTATATTTATTAAAAATAAAGTGAAATATATCAGAAAAGATAAGAGAATAACGATTGATAAATAGGAAATAAAATAGCGATAGACGATTTTATAAAAAACTTGTAAAAATAAGAGTCAATTTTTAAAAATTTAATAAATAATTATATTTTAAAGACTAAAATTGGAATTTTGAAATGTGGACAAAAAAAAATCCTCTTTATATATTGTTATAGATAATTATTTCTATTATTATTATTATCAATAAGAACTATAATTATTATAATAGTTATTATTATTATTACTACTACTTTTATTATTATGGTTAGATACAAAAATGGCAAATAAACTCGCCCCCGTGGGTATTGTCCGAATCCGTCCCCGTTTTGACGAAAAATACCCGCATTGACTAACTATGGGTATGGAGAATCCTCGACTCGACTTTTTTAATTAGGTATGAGGATGGGGATGGGTATGGGGATGTACATATCCCCGCCATAATACTCGTCCCCGTTTAAATTATTAAAATATTAACAATTAATTAAGTAATCATATATATATATACATACTTACTATTTTTTATTTCTTCTAATTATTTGGTTTGTCATGAAACTCATTCGTATTTCTATTATATTTTTCATCTTATCATAACCTTTATGTAATTATGTTAAAAATAAGTATGTCAATTAAATTTTTTTTATGTCTCACATTTGAATATTTTTATTATTTTTTAATAATTTTATTTATTATATATTTTCATTTCACATGACAATGTCTCTCAATTTAAGTATTTAATAACACAAACCTTTTGTTTACTACGTAATATAACTTTTTTTTTACTTATTATTATTAGTTTTTTGTTTCACTTTAAAAACTCTTTTGTTTCGCTGAAACAATTTTTGTTATTTCTCAACCATTGAGTATATATGTGGATTTTTGAAAATTTTCCTTAAATCTCTCAGGTACTTTTCATCTTATCATATCCTTAATTATACATTTGTTTTTTTGGTGCAATTTCTTTCAATAGTCTCTTAAATTGTTTATAAACATTTGTTAATTTTTTAATATTTTTATTTGTTGTTTATTATAGAATACTATTTCGATATATTTTATCTGATTAATTTTTAATTACTAACTCATTATCAATCATACTGTAACTTTTTCACTTTAATTGTATAAATAACTTTTATTTACTACAATATAAAAATTTAATATAATTGTCATGAATATTTTTGTATCACCATCCAACATAATTCAAGTTCAAAAGATACAAGGTCTATATTAAAATTTTATTTTTATGATTATTATTTGTTCTTTATATCATTTTGATCAAGTGATGTATTATAACTTTTATTAGTGTATAAAAAAAGAGATTCATTAGAATTTAAAAAAATTGAAGTAAAAAAACATTTAAAATATATTTTAATTTGAATATTTGTTTTCCTTTTATATTTAGAAAATATATTTTTAAATTTTACCAACTAGATTTCATTAATGTTTGCAAATTTAATAAATGTTTTGGTTCTTATGAAATTTTATTTGGTATTATAATCTAAAATTTAAACAATTATAATTTATTTTTAAACTTTTATTATGATTATTATTTGTTTTTTGTATCATTTTGATCAAATGGTATATTATAACTTTTGTTTGTGTATAAAAAAAGATTCATTATAATTTAAAAAATTGAAGTAAACAAACATTTAAAATATATTTTAATTTGAATATTTGTTTTCCTTTTATATTTTTAAAAAAATATTTTTTTTAATTTTATCAACTATGTTTCATTAATATTTACAAATTTAATAAATGTTTTGGTTCTCATGAAATTTTATTTGGTATTATAATCCAAAATGTAAACAATTATAATTTATTTTATAGTATTTGATATCGAAGAAACAATCATCCTTCTAATGTTGAATATTTGATAATATTATGTTTCACTTACCATAATTTTTTATTATTTTATAAAAATAATATTGAAGTAGTAAGAAAACGGATATGGGCATGAGTACGAGATTATATCCGTTACCCGGTGGGGATGAGGATGGGACAAAGGTTTGATACCCGTTGGGTTTGGGTATGGGGATGAGGATGAATTTATTTTTACGGGGATGGGTATGGGATAGTGAAACCCGTCCCCGCCCCGCCCCGCCCCGCCCCGTTGCCACCCCTAGTTAGATACATATTTTACTTTTACTTAATATGTAGGAATTAGAGATGTCAAAAATATTCGTACCCGCGGGTATCCACGGATAAAACCCGCAATGGGTATAAAATTGATATTAAAAATGGATACCCGCTACTCGTGGGTACGAATATTTTTGATACCCGCATGTTAACGGGGCGGGTACGAGTATCATAGTATCCGTACCCGTGGATTGTTAAGACTTTGGCAAGTGTACCAAGTCGCGCAAGTAGTAACCGGTAAGACCGGGATATCGTTTCCCAAGAGACTCGTGTATACTAAATATTTGCGTAATTAGTGACTAATTTAAACTAATGAATAAATCCATATTTTGAGTTTCAACGTATGAAGTTAAACTTTGCATAAATAATTAAAATTGAACTTTGGAAGTTAAAGGCACTTAGTGAATGGAA
>Ga0214545_1009110_pt1 | contig 15325 bp, 5 predicted proteins | sample CNSS4metaG_FD_160064 | JGI IMG/M metagenome (GOLD analysis project Ga0214545, IMG submission 160064) | Root nodule microbial communities from cowpea collected in UCLA plant growth center, Los Angeles, California, USA - CNSS4 | ecosystem: Host-associated > Plants > Roots > Nodule | place: USA... | reverse complement strand
GTCTATATATTAGAATCAACATTAAAAAAAATCTGTTTTAACCATAATAAAAAATATCTATTATATAAGTGACTATTTGGATTTGAAATAATTCTTATAAATGCAAAAAAAAAAAAAAATTAAATACAATTCCTAAAGTTGAGTTTAAAAGGGTACAAAGTTGTTTATTCTCTATCAAAAGCATCTACATGCATTAGTATCCATGTTTATATAAACCTTTTATTTAAGTTTGATTGTGTGAGAAGGAATGAAGCTCACTTTTTTTCTTTTCAAAGGACATTCTAACCCATTCAATTATTTTTTATAATTATATTAATTGTGTTATTGGCCTTCATACAAACATAGTACATGACTTATTGCATTTAATTAAATATTTCCTTCAAATCACTCTCATTCATCCACATATTTCTTGATTTAATGGTTACCAGAAAAAAAAAGGAAATATATATAAAGCAACATGGTTGATATAACAAAATAAGATAAACAATTAATTTAATTTAATTTAAACTAATAGTATATTAAAGTTTAATGTGTTAGCCTATCGAAAATTTCCTTTGACTTATTTTTTCTTAACAGAATAAAATACAAAAAAAAAAAAAAAGTCTTCTTGGAACATAAAAAAAAAAAAAACCAATTAACATTAATTTTACATCTATAATAAAATGAAAGATATTTTAAGAATGAAGTTAGTAGAGTTAGGCGTAATTATTGTGTAGATGTTTGAAAGTTGGTAAAAAGTGAATAAATGGAAGAAAAGTTTGGTTTAAGAAAGAGGATACATAGGCTTTGTATCATAAAAGTAGAGAAAGAAGATACTAAAAATGGTAAAGGAGTACAGTGATGTACCAAAATTTGCTCTCTTTACAATTCATCACCACCACCCAATTACGTTTATCTACCTTTGGATCATAAATAAATAATTCATGGTAATTAGTTAAAAACCTATAATCATATATTTTAAAGTTTGAAGAATTAAAATGTATTAAAATTTTAGAAAATGATGAATTTTAATTTTGTGTAAGGTATTAATAAGAAAATAATGTAATTGTGTTAAAATAAGTGTTAAATATGTTTTTGGTTTCTTAACTTTATGTAAATTTTGAGATTTGTTTATTTCAAAATTTTGAACCAATTTAGTCATTCATCTTTCGAAATACGTAAATTTATTCATTTTTAATCAAATTTTGTTAAGTTTATTTGATGTTTCGTATGCATTTTAGGATTGTGTTTGAGTTATTTATACTGTTTGACACATTTTTGCTTTAATGTTAAGTCAAATACTGTTATGAAACACGATTGAAATATCAAATAAATTTAACAAAATTTGATTAAAAAGACCAAATTCACCTATTTCGAAAGATAAATGACTAGATTAGTCTAAAATTTTAAAATGGACTTATTTCAAACTTCACTGTTAGATAAGGAACCAAAAACATATTTAATCCTTAAAATAATTATATTAATTTATTTTTAAAATTTGACAACCAAAATATATCAAAATTTTGAAGAAAATAAATTTTAATTTTGTGTAAAGAACTTTAAAATATATTTAACCTTATTCCGATCCCAATATGAAATAATAAAATTATTATTAATTATCATGCATCTCAAATATTTAAACTGTCTTAAACTACAAGTTTAAATAATATGAACCTATTGGATTATTGGGTTAGATGTGATAAAAACAAACCTTATTAGATTTTTTTTTTTCAATCATATATAAAAACGAGAATGAATACGTACTTATATCCTTTCTATACCTATTCTCGTACTCAACGTAATATTAATTTCATCTATATCTTTTAAATATTTATATCTCATATATATATATATATATATATATTATAGATATGACGATAAAAACATAAATGAATCAATTTTTGAAAAAAAAAATAATAATAATAAAACTTTTCTCCATCCCGTGTGTTCCTTAATTGCGTATCACTATTAACAAAAAGAATTTTATTTGAAAAGCTCTTCTTAATGAGATCAAATGTCGTGTTTTTCACACTCCAAAATCTGAATTAACTAAGCTTGTTATGAAGTGTATTTTATTGTCCCTTAATAATATCTCTTTCTTTATTTTTAAATTATCTAAATCACTTTATTTCACTTCAATCTCGTAGAATTGGAAATAATATTTCATGAGATTTTTTATTGATTTTCTGTCAAGCCATCAATCATATGCATATTTCAGCACTTTTTTTTTTTATTATGCGCATATTACAGCACTTTCATGCTTCCAACCTGGATATTACTAAAAGTCTGTTGCTTCAAAATTAATATGAAATTCTCATCTTTGATAATGTTCTAAATTTTTTTATGAAGAAGTCTATTCAGAAAAATTCAGAGCATATAATTAAGTCTAAGATCTAATATGAATATTATAATTATTAACAATAATTCAAGAATTTATAATGGTATATTTATATGTAATTCAAATAAAATGTAGTCACTGACGTATAATTTGTAAGTTTTAACAATATGGAACGTTAAAGATTATTTATTAGTATTCTGGAACATTTAATAAGTCTCGTATCTTTTAAGAGTCGAGATCAAACGCAGTTTGAATATTTTTTTTTTATTATACTTTTTGATAGATTTTTTAAGGATAAAACTGTGATGGAGTCTACGTTATTACAAAATGGATAATATTTATTAATTGAGAAATGATAAAATTTTTTTTTATAGAAAAATTATGTGACTTGATTAGAAAAATGAAGCATAATATTGTTGTCATGCCTTTACAAATCGAATATATATTTGCTCGAAAATGCTCTTATAGTTTACCATGTTCTTATAACACAAAAATACGATTATTTGTGTTATATATAACTATTTTACCTATTTTTATATACGTATTTTAAAAGTAAGCAAAAATATCTACACGTGTCAGTAGTCTCATGTTTGTATAAAGCTTTTATATTGTGGTGAAAATGATACAAGTTTGATTCTGTAAAAAAAAATGAACCTCAAAATTTTCTTTTCAAAATACATTCTCACGCATTCAATTAATTTGTTGTAATTATTATAATTATGTTATTGATATATGATATTTATTATTTTTACTTTTGTTGGCTGATCTCAATTGAAATAATCTCACTTATTACCTTTTTTTATCAACAAAAAGATTTGTATATAAAATAATATAAGAGTATACTATAAGAAGATATACAAAAGGATAACTCCATTATCATCTTTATACAAACATAGCACATGACTTATTACCCTTAATTAAAAATATTTCCTTCAAATCACTTTCATTCATTCACATATTTCTTTATTTAATGGTTAGCAAAGAAAGAAAGATATATAAAGCAACATAGTTGATATATACAACAAAAGAAGATAAACAATTACTAATTGATTTAATTTAATTTAATTTATTGATTTATTACCTTTCAAGACTCTCGTAGAATGTATTTTACTTATCCAAAATTTCTTTGACTTATTTTTTTCTCAGCAAAACAGAATAAAGTAAAAAAAAAAGAAAAGAAAGTCTTTATTTGATGAAGACAGAACTTATAGATTTTTTAAGAATGAAGATAGAGCTCAATAAATTTTTCCATAAGGAAAAATCAATTGATGACACTACTTTACAATTCAAAGATTAAATATGTTTTTACTTAAAATTCGCCAAATAATTTAAATTTTGATATAGTGTAATCTCTATATTTTAAATTGAGTAGATATAATTTTTTTTAATCGAATAACATTAATTTTTTTGCATTTGTTAAATGCTTCCGAAAACTAACATTCGAGTTGAATTATGTTAAACGGTGTAAATAACTTAAATATTAATTTGAAACATATTTGATAATTAAAAAGAATTATCTGAATTAGATTAAAGGAATATATTTATTATTTTTTAAGTTTTAGAACGAAAATAATTAAAATTTGAGACATAGATTAATTCCAATCTCACGTTGAATTTCAGAAGGTAAAATCATATTTAACCTTTTAATGATATATATATTTTTTTAAATAAATGATTTGGGTTGAAAGATGTAAAAATTACACCACCCTGGTCCAATTATTGTGTAGATATTAGATTATGTTTGAAAGTTGATAAATAAAATGGGTAAAAGACTTGGTAAAATTGAATATATGGAAGAAAAGTTTGGCCTTAGAAGACAATGCATAGGGTTTGTGTCATAAAATAGTAGCCAAAGAAGATACTAAATATGGTAAATGAGTAAAGTGATGGAAGCTTGATTTCCTTTTCCAATTAGCATGTACCAGAATTTGCGTTAGTATGTGTTCACAATTCATCACCAGCACCCAATTCTCTTCCACGTTTAATTCCCTCAGCTACGCACCATTATTAGAAAAGAGTGTTTCATTTCTTCATACCCAAGTTTTCCTTTCACTCACACAGCACATGTAAATTTAAGAATATCTTCTTAATCAGATCAAATGTTGTGTTCCATTTCACACTCCGAAATCTGAATGGCCACTCCTAATCCGACATGTCCACCACCCATGAAGGCCACCTCCAACGGTGCCTTCCAACACGAAAATCCTTTGGATTATGCGCTTCCCCTTCTCATCCTTCAGATATGTCTCGTCGTTGTCTTCACCAGGTTTCTCGCATTCATTCTCAAACCTCTCAGACAACCCAGAGTTATTGCAGAGGTTATTGTAAGTTTTCTGTTCTTTGCTTGCTTAGTTAGAACAAAAAGGTTTGATTTTTATGGGATTTCGTTCGTTAAAACCTCGGAATGAATTGCCATCATGGACGTTTGAATTGTTTTTGTTGTGATTCATGAAAAAGTTAACGTGGGGTTGGTGAATCTTGTTAATGCAGGGAGGGATATTACTTGGGCCATCAGCGATTGGGAGGAATGAGAAATTCCTGAACACGATTTTCCCTAAGAGAAGCTTAACTGTGCTTGAAACTGTGGCGAATCTGGGTCTTCTCTTCTTCTTGTTTCTGGTGGGGCTTGAGCTTGACATGCGTTCCATACGAAAAACTGGTCACAAGGCCTTGGCCATTGCAGTTGCAGGAATCACATTACCTTTTGTTCTTGGCATTGGCACCTCCTATGCTCTTCGAGCCACCGTATCCAAAAAGTCTAATCCAACCTCGTTCCTTATCTTCATGGGTGTTGCTCTCTCCATCACTGCATTTCCCGTTCTTGCACGCATCCTCGCCGAGCTCAAACTCCTCACAACTGATGCTGGTCGCATAGCAATGTCTGCAGCTGCTGTGAACGATGTTGCAGCATGGATTCTGCTTGCTCTTGCCATAGCTCTCTCTGGCTCTAACTCATCGCCTCTTGTTTCCTTGTGGGTCATACTCTGTGCTGCTGCTTTTGTCCTCTTTGCTATCTTCGCCATAAAACCCTTGCTCGCAATGATGGCCAAGCGTTCCCTTGAGGGTGAACCAGTGCAAGAGATTTACATATGCATCACCCTGACACTGGTCTTGGCTTGCAGCTTCATCACTGATACCATTGGAATTCACGCACTGTTTGGGGCTTTTGTTGTCGGCATAGTCATGCCCAAAGATGGTCCTTTTGCTGGGGTGCTGATCGAGAAGGTAGAGGACCTTGTGATGAGTCTGTTGTTGCCACTCTATTTTGTGTCCAGTGGTTTGAAAACTGATGTTACAACCATAAGAGGAACACTTTCTTGGTGTATGCTTGTGCTTGTTATTTTCACTGCTTGCTTCGGAAAGATCAGTGGCACATTCGTCGTGTCACTGTTATGTAAGGTCCCTTTTAGAGAAGCCTTGGCTCTTGGGTTTCTCATGAACACCAAAGGCTTGGTGGAACTCATTGTTCTCAACATTGGCAAAGATCGCAAGGTATACATAGCAAAATCTTGCTCATCTGATTCCAAATAGCTTCATATCAGACATCATTATCAATTTTTACATCCTAATTCTGACATCTTAGTTCAGACATCGTAGTTCAGATCAAATATTATTATAACTTTGACATCACCGAATACCCAGATCAAATATTATTATTTCTTGTGAAAATGTGCAGGTACTGAATGATCAGACATTTGCAATCTGTGTTCTGATGGCACTGTTCACCACATTCATCACAACCCCAATAGTGATGGCAGTGTATAAACCAGCTCGAAGGGGATTACCTTACACGCACAAAACAGTTCAACGCAAGGATCCAGACACAGAGCTAAGAGTGTTGGCATGTTTCCACAGCACCTACAACATTCCCACCTTAATCAATCTGATAGAGTCATCTCGGGGAACCAGAAAGCGAGGAAAGTTGTGCGTGTATTCCATGCACTTGATGGAACTCTCGGAGCGACCTTCAGCCATAACAATGGTTCACACGGCACGCAACAACGGCATGCCCTTCTGGAACAAAAAGCACGACAACAAAGACCAAATGGTGGTTGCATTTCAGGCCTATGGCCATCTAAGCAGCGTCAATGTCCGCCCCATGACAGCCATATCCGCCTTCAGCAGCATGCACGAAGACATCTGCACCAGCGCGCACCAGAAGCGAGTGGCACTCATTCTCCTACCTTTTCACAAACACCAACACTTCGATGGCACAATGGAGTCTCTGGGAAACTCGCTGCGTGTAATGAACGGCCATGTGCTCAGCCGTGCTCCCTGCTCTGTGGGGATTCTGGTCGATCGTGGACTCGGAGGTACGAGGCAAGTCCAAGCGAGTGATGTGTCGTACGATGTTGTTGTCGGGTTCTTTGGAGGAAGAGACGATCGTGAAGCACTTGCGTACGGAATGAGACTCGCTGAACACCCTGGAATCTCACTCACTGTTGTAAAGTTTGTAGCTTTACCTGGGCAAACATTCGCGTTCGGTGCGAAATTGGTTGGGATAACAGCGAACAAGGACAAGAAGATAATAAACGTGGCTCAGGGCACTGGTAGTGACGAAGATAAGCAAGAGGATGAGAAATTTTGGTCGGAGTTCGTGAGTGTGAGATCGAAGAACACGGAATCGATAACGTACGAGGAAAGAGTGGTGGAAAGCAAGGAAGATTTGAAAACAGTGTTGAGGGAGAAGAATCGGAGCAATCTTATTTTGGTTGGTAGAATGCCGCAAGTGGCACCATTGGCAGAGAAAAGTGATTGCCCAGAACTTGGTCCCATTGGAAGCTATTTGGCTTCTTCTGAGTTCTCCACTCTGTCTTCGGTTTTAGTGTTGCAGCAGTATAATCCTGAAACCGATGTTTATCCTATGGTTATGGAGGTTTCTGATTACAAGGATATGCCAGAAAAACCAACGGGTTCAGGTTTGTCGAGTTAAAAGTTGTTTCTGGGTGTTTGTCGTGTTGTAAAACTGCATGTACAACGAAAATTTAGAATAAAACAAACATAGTTCGGTGTTCGACTCAAATCTGTTTGGATCATTTGTTTCTTTACGTTCTCTGCTGCTTCTTGAATGCACATTTTAGATACTGAAAATAACTTTTAAAACGCTAGAAAGGTGTTTAATTCTTGTTACAGATATAAAATGATGATCAATGTCACACTAAATATATGGTTAAAATACATCTAATACGTAGAATGATAGTTTGACAAAAAAAAAATTTAACAAATTTTTCTTTTGAAGCCAAACTGTCACAACTTTGTCAAAATAATTGTTAAAAAATAATTTTCCATTTAATATATATCTGAGGGAATTAATTTTCATCTAAAATAATTGTGTGTTTGGTTGAATTAATTCACTAACACAGAGATAATAATTAGTTTTTTTATTCAATGTGAAATTTTTACCTTTTAATTAATTTGAAAACCAAACATACATTAATTCTATGTTTAGAAAATCAATTTTAGCCATCATTCTGACGTAAAACCAAATACGTCTAAAAATTTGAATTCTCAGTTGGATATTGAATTTTTTTATGTATTGTTTTATTTATTGTGTTTTCAAAATACAATAATAAATACTGATTTTAATATTTTAAAATATATTAAAATAAAATTTAATATACCTATGCTCAACAGAAACCACTACAAAAACCCACCAAAGAGCAAAGATTTTGAACTCGTCATTCAACCTTCAACTCTTTGGATTTTGAAATCCTAGAACTTCTTTTATTTCCTCAACGGGAAACAAAAAACACCCAAAAAATAATAATTAAGGAATTAAACTTATTGGTACCCAATGCGCTGAAATGAAATGTTGATGTTGTTTTGTTCTTGATATGAGGCCAGTTAATGTTGCACTTGAAAGAAACGTTCTCAGCTTTTAAATGCAGAAACATATATACCCAGTTATTTCTCAATACAATCGTGTTTTGTGGTTTAAATGATAATGTTTGGATTTGATGCGACTTTTTAACCCTAACTATCTAAGCAAATAATTATTTTTTAAAAGAGATTTCACAACCTAATTGTTGTCTTAAATTTTTGTAATGATAAAGACAAAATTATTCTTTAATTATTCTTTTAAAATGATTGCGGAAGAACACCAAGAGAATTATTCAAGAAAAAAAAATTATAAATAAAAATTAGAGTATTTTATTTTATTTCTTAATTATTTTTTTCATCGATCGCGTTTAATCAGAATATGTATAGAATTCAGTGATGCTGTAACTCACATGTTCAAAAGTCTTCAACTTCTATGACAGTGCTTTCAGAAATAGGCATTTGGAACATGATTGTGGAATGAGATTTCTATGTTTCTATATACCTTTTTTCTATTTTGGTCATAGTAAAATATCTTTTAAAATGTTTTTTGTACTTTTTCATTTTGTTTTACTTTTTATGATCTATTTATGTTTCTAATATTTATAATATTATCCATTTTAAATCAATTAGTTCATTAAAAAATAGTAAAAACTAAAAGAAAACTATTTATATATTACAAGGAGAAAAATAAAATGAATATGCTATAAGGACTAAGATAAATAAATTTAGAAAATGAATATATATATATATATATATATATATGTATAATATTATTAAAAGTAAAAAGTATAGTTAAGCCTAATTTAAAATTGTTTCTTAACTTGAATCTAGGTGATTCAACATTTCGCTTTGTTTGATTTGATTGTGTCGTGTCATTTACTTAACTTTGGTGTGTTCTGATCAATGGATAACAAGAGTAGAGTTTTAATCTTAGAGTGAAAAAAAAAATGGTAATAACAGGTTAACGTGTATATATTTTTTATTGACAAGAGGTTACGTGTAGTTTCTGAGAATATATCTGCAACAGGTGTGAGGTTATTGACAAGAGGGAACAAAATCGAAACAACTGATGTGGCAGTTTTTGAGAGTACATTGTTGCTGATATGCTTATCTCACATCATCTCCACCTAAATTTATATGCTATAAATGAATAAATAGATTTTACATCAAAAGGAGGAAAAGGAGAATAGGAAAAAAAAAGAAACTCTTAGGTAAATAACCATAATTGATTCAATTAGGAAAACTTCAAACAACATCTTCTCGGGGAAAACATTGATCTCTGGCATAGGATTCAAATAATTAACCAGCGGTTAGTTGCACGACCCTTCAATTGTTACTTTCTTTCATGATTTTGTTTATAATTAAAAGGAACAAATTTAAGAATGTCTTGTTGTAAGGTAGATGATTCCATATTTTTGGAATTGTTACATTGTGGATCTGGTAAGAAAGAATCTCTAATCAATTCATGTTGGCATGTAAAAGTCCATGCCATTTTTTTTGTTTCTAATTTCTAACATTTTCGATGAGTTTATCGATCTCTGAGATTCGTGTGATTTCCTTCAACGTTGTGGGAATTCTCATTTTTCATCATACAAACAGTAGCACAGTTGGAATATTTGAGGGCAGGAAATAGAAAACTGAAAACAAGAAGACGAGTTGTGTGTGTATGGTGTTTGTTCTTTTCATCATTTCCTCCAGAAATCATTGCAATCAGAAAACGTGAAAAAAACTGAAATTAATGGGAATATGAATGTGATGTGAGGACAATCTACTTAACTTTTACTGTTGAAAATGCTAATCTATTTGTCTGTTTAACAGATGAGATCGGTGAAAGTGAGTAACATCTCTTCAGGTGCAACCGAGCAAGATTTGAGGGAATTTCTTACCTTTCCTGGAAAAATTGAACATGTTGAAATGCAAAGGTTTGTGTACACAATATGAATTAAATTTTGGTTAGAACATGCAGCATATAACATCTCTCAATTTTTCAGTGACAAGGGAAGTTCCAAAGTTGCGTATGTCACCTTCAGTACTCCAGAGGGAGCAGAAACTGCAGTTCTTCTCTCGGTAGATTCATTCTCATTGCCTTCTGTCTAATTTTGCTCTCTATATTGAAATATTAATGTTTCAACAGTTAATATTCTCTATTTGACAAATGCTTGCTAACACCAAAACAATATGCACCTCTTTCTTTTATGGGAAAGCATGGTAATGGTAACAGTTTGATTATTATAGTAGAAGTGGCAAAATTAATTTCATGTTTAAGAGCTGACATGAAACTTGTGTTGGTGTCTCCAGGGAGCAGTTGTGTGTGGACAGTCTCTGAACATTGAATTGGCTAACGATTATCCTCTGCCTTCATCGACTGAATCTCCAGTAACTATTCCCTCTATTTATCCCCAATAATCTCCACATAATATGCTGTCAAAAGTTTTAACTTATGACTTTCAATAAATTTGGTATTCTATAATATGTTGACAACCATGTTAGACAATTTATAGTGTAATGATTCTGACCTGTAACACAGATTGGTAACGCTGAAAGTGGGGAATCTGGTATGAGAAAGGCAGAGGATGTTGTAAGCACCATGTTAGCCAAGGGCTTCATTTTGGGTAAAGATGCATTGTATCGAGCAAAATCCTTTGATGAAAGGCACCGACTTACTTCCACGGCTTCAGCAAAAGTTGCTTCTTTGGACCAGAAGGTGGGATTTACTGAAAAGATCAGTGCTGGTACAGTTATAGTGAATGACAAGGTGAAAGAAATGGATGAGAAATTTCAAGTCTCAGAGAAGACTAAAACTGCAATTTCAGCAGCTGAGCAGTCGGTGTCCAGTGCTGGATCTGCTATAATGAAGAATCGGTATGTGTTGACTGGGGCTACATGGGTCACAGGTGCTTACAACAGGGTTGCAAAGAAAGCAGAGGAAGTGGGACAGAAAACTAAGGAGAAGGTTTTGGCGCAGAATAATCAAGGAACCACCATGTCGGAGGAACCCACCACACCTGATCAAACCTCTAAACAGGCAACCACAGTCAATGAACCCTCAAAACCTGAACCTCAACAGGCCACCACAGTTGATCAACCCTCAAAATCTGAAACTCAGCAGGTCACCACAGTTAATGAACCCTCCAAACCTGAACCTCAAGTGGTCACCACAGTTAACGAACCCTCCAAACCTGAAGCTCAACAGGCAACCAAGGATGGTCAATCTGCCAGTCCAGCAAAATCTACTGCCTGATCCTATGATTTGCAAATGAATATGCGTGAAATTTGGGTCATATATATGAGCTTATTAGAGTATTTTTGGGATGTTGGATGGTAAATGTCCAATAACCAACTGGGTTGTAGAAATAAAATAAATCTGGAGATCCTCAGTGTAGTAATTCTTTTCTGAGACTTCATGCAGTCAAATATATACCCTATTTACTTCGTCCTGAGGAAATACGGTTGCGTCCATGTATCTTGTTTATTACGCTAGTTACTAATAGACTAATAGTTGCATGTATCTCCCATGAGAATCTCTCTCTCTCTCTCTCTCTCTCTCTCTCTCTCTCTCTATATATATATATATATATATATATATATATATATATATATATATATGTGTGTGTGTGTGTGTGTGTGTATAAGTGGATCATTCAGAATGAGCGCTCCTATCTAGGCATTTGCAATAAGATATGCTGACAGCATGGCGGCTGTAAAATGCTGAATGCGTCAGAGATTTATTCAGTCACAAGTTCATAAAGAAAACAACTATTTAAATTGCTTAATACTAAATCGTATCATTACATCACAGCTTTCCCTAGTTTGGAAATGCATTTGACATCGTATACAAATGAATTATTGATGTAAATAAATGCTGCAGTATGTGTGCTCCACAATCACGTCCCGGTATAAAATAGGCCAAAGACTTCAAGAACTCAAAAAATGTGTTAGGATGACGTCAATTTACTTACTGATGTCTCTCCAAAAACTTCTCTATTACGACGGAGAATGCCGCAAAGCCAGCACAACCAACACAAGCTGCCTTTGGACCACCTAGAACCACGTCACAATAAGGGAAACTTTAACATACGTTATGAAGGAATAAAAGAAGGTTGAGAACAGGTTCATAAAAGGATTTGATTTTCTATTCGTCGTTTGCCGGTTCATTATCCTTTTAGTATACCTCTCTCCCCTCTATTCCTTTCTCATTCCACCTATCACTCGTTTCATGTCCCTCCCAAGGTTCTACGGTCACAAGATCTATTGAATTGGTTTCTACCAAAGTGTATTATCTGATTTCCGGATTTTATCTACAGCACAAAAGAACATTTAACGATAAAACTACTTTGAAAGGTAATAAATAGAACAATTTTAAAATAGCCGTGTGTATAGAGGGGATTGTGGCCAAGGCTCCCCAAAGAAGAAAAACCTCTCATGTGCGTTGGGTCAGGGGCACCACCTTATGATCTCCAAGGATGCCATGTTCCCTGGTTACTGCACTCCTCTACAGGGAGGCAGCGCTGACTTAGGCAACTAGCCTTTCGAATTGGTATGTCTTTTGAGTGTAGGGTGGTACTGTATAAATAGTTTCAAGATTGGGCTATTTGTAGGTAGGTTTCCAAGTATCAGAGTAAACAAGCACCAACTTGCATTACATACACATCACTATCGCCTACCATCTTTGTTGGCCATTCCCAGAACCCACTCATCAACCCTCATCCTAAAACAGTAAGGACAAGTTCCTTCTACCTTGCAGCTAACATTTCAGTTGAGATGAGAAGAAATATCCGTTTCTGTGAAGTTAAAAGTTCAGAGCAAGGGATTCAAGCTTCAAAGAACCAGAACCAATTCTTGAAAATGAATCATCTATGTTTAGGAACTGACAAGAAAAATCATTTTATGCTTTATTTTTATTATAGTAGTTAGTTATATTAAATTCTTGGTATCTTCGGAAAAGGATTTGAATTGTAATATATAAATACTACAAAATCATTTTTCAATGATTATTAAATTCTGTTGTGAAACAGGAGTTTAGTGACAATAAAAATTGAGGTTGTGATCATTTTCAAAAATAGTGTGTGGATGCAAAGCATAGAGCACTGTAACGAACATCAGCTCTTGAAAATCAATGATCCATTCTTCAACAACCAAGCCTTGTTCCCACTAGGTGGAGTCATCTACATGGATATGATCAAACAACACCATAATATTTTGTAATGAATAATTTATATAGACAAATTATTGACTTCAAAATTTTTCTTAGCCTCTGCCTCCAGCAATTGTCTTCTAAATTTTTCATAATGGAAATGCCTATAGTTTTTCTAAGTCTCTGCCTCTAGCATATGAGCTATCTCCATCTGACCTACTGTCCTTACGAGGGGCTTCTTCAGGTCATCTCCAACATGCCCAAACCACCAAAGTTTAGTTTCTCATTTTTTCTACAATCATTTTTATACACAGTATTTATTAATGATATATCTGCAAAAGTAAACCACTTCCAAAAGTGCATCCTTTTTTCTTCCAAGGAACCCAGTATCTAAGATAAAAACCAAACATATAATAGCAAAGTGCAATCTTGCGGTATCACATTTATGCGCATAGGTCTCTAAGTCCCTTTTATACAAGCCTTGCCAGCCCATTTATGCAGTTCCTTTGTTAAATTAAGAGAAATAAAAACACGATAAAATGATAGAATGTGTTACCTTTTGCTGATATTGCACCTCCAGTTGCACATCCAGCAACTACGGTATTTGTTATGTCATGTTTCGCTCTAGCCTGAAAAAAAAATCAAGGGCCCACGTGGTAAGAAGAATGAGCCTCATATTGTAAACATATATTTCCATTCCTCAAATGATCAAATCCATTAGACCTTCTCAACAACACATTCAGCAGCTGAGAATACAAAACCCATAACAGCAAATGCTTTGGCTGAACTCCAACTCCTTCTCCCCATCTGCTTTGCTTGATATATAAGTTGTTGTCTGCCAGTCATTTCCTCTTGCATCAGTGGGTTGTCCAGTGCTCCAAGAAATAAACCCATGAAGATGCCAAGTCCACCGCCTAAAAGGAACATCACATGAATCCCAAGAAACTCAAGTTCATTCAATGACATATTCGATGCGGTGGTACTCCTCGAATTGAATATGTTGAACGTAAATCATGCGAGCAAAAAAGGTCATTAATGGACTGAAACAGTAGCCTAAATCATATAAAAAACCTATTGGGAATATTAATCTACTTGCCTCACAGACAATGATGAAGCATCAGCATAAAGGATGATGAGTCAAATTATGGATAATCCTAAATTCCATCTTAGAGTTTCCATCATACAAAGTACCTAATAGGTACTAGTGGAAAGAACATCCTAAATGAAGCTGAAATCTCATAAACACACTACACTTGAACAATTGATGGTATAAAGACCATATTCATTTCAGGAAAATCAATTCAGTTAAACAGAGGAGCAAGAAACAACACACAGAGGTATGCATTAGAAAAAAAAGAAAAAAAGGTAACGAATGAATGGCATACCCATGACTCCACTGACGACACTTCGCACAGCACAATTGTTCCAAATGTCTTGACCACGGATTTCCTCAACCGAGGGCAGCCTTATGGGCTCAATCTGAGGCTTCTCTGCTTCTGCTGAGTTCAAAGAACCGTTTTCAACTGCTTTATCTGAACCATCAGCCATTTGTAAAGCTTAACCAGAGAATATGCCAGAGCTGATTGAAATCCGCACAGATGCTGTGTAATCAACGAAGAAGTAAATATTTCATCACTATTACTACTTCGTTATGAAGCAAAACCACACAAAATATCTATCAATGATGCAGAATAAATAGGCTACGACATCGAATCATGCAGAAAATTAAAATTGCAAAACACTATTTCACAGATGCTATGGTAAATAACAAATACAAGTAAGCTTGAAACAATGAGAGAGGAAGAGGAAAAAGTACCAATTGGCGGAGACGCCCAGACAACGGTGGAGGTTCGCCGTGAAGGGCGTAACGGCGGCAGAAGGTTCTCCGGTCTGGAAGAAGTTGAAGAATGGTGTAGTAGGATGCTGCCCGTTAGGGTACTAACCTATTTATACATAAACGCTCTAAATATATATATATATATATATATATATATATATATATATATATATATATATATATATATATATATTTTTTTTTTTTTTTTTTTTTTTTA
>Ga0214545_1009104_pt1 | contig 15335 bp, 9 predicted proteins | sample CNSS4metaG_FD_160064 | JGI IMG/M metagenome (GOLD analysis project Ga0214545, IMG submission 160064) | Root nodule microbial communities from cowpea collected in UCLA plant growth center, Los Angeles, California, USA - CNSS4 | ecosystem: Host-associated > Plants > Roots > Nodule | place: USA... | reverse complement strand
TTTATACCTGTCATGGAACCGATGTAGAAAAGATCAAACTTTCTATACCACCTGCATCTATACCTATGCTAGAACCGGTATAAAAAGCCTTTTTTAACTGGTATAAAAAGCCTATTTTACACTAGTGAATCTATTTTCGTTGAAACCAAAGAAAAATTAAATACTTAATTGAAAAAACTTAAAACAACTTTATGTAAACAATTTTTTAAGTTGAATTATTCAAAGTAACCGTTAATTGCTCAGGCATGCAGAAATGAGAAACACTGATGTTGGACAATTTTCCCTATTGCACAAAATTGTGTTTTGCCATATTAGCAAACCATGGGAGAAGTGTTGGAAAAGAATCTTCTATTAAGTTGCAGCATCTAAGTTAAACATATTGAACGTTTTTAGAGAAGATTGAGCTCACTTTTTCTCCACCCTCATTGGCTTCACGGAAAAGCCCACCTTCCTATTCATTTGATGCAATATCAACTAGTTCTGGCATCATGCAAATGCTTGAAAGGGGAACCCCATCAAAAACATTTTTCATCACTCGAACACTCAAACACAAATGTAACTTTTACAGTCGATTAAGATTTTGAAATGAAAGTGGGAATACTTTTACAGTAGTTTCTTTCAAGTCAATTCTCTTACATTTTCCATGTTTCTTAATACTTCTAGAAAATTTTCAAGACTGTGACAATGCCAAAGTTTGAGTTGCTCAATAGAGGTTAGTTTGATTGGAGGAAAACTCTTGAGCTTGGAGCAACCTTCTACATCTAAGATTTTCAGTTTTTTCAAGAACCTAACTGAGTAGTGAAGTGAAGATAACTTTGGACACCATCGAAATTACAAATTTTCCAAATGTGTGAGACAAGATACATTCGGTATCTGTTTTAAATATCGACATTCGTCAAAATTTAAACTTGTCATATTCACAAACTTCTGCACACAGAGAAAAAAAAGAAGAAAATCAAGAAAGTAAAAGAGAATTTATGAATATAAACATAACAAGGAAATTAAGTCAGTCAACTCTAGTGATGTAAACTCACAGTTGGTAACTTGAATATAACAAGTTTTTTTCGATGAAAACCCTATGGAAAATTCTGTGAAGGATATCTTAACAATTCCATCACTCTCAAAGAATTAGGGAGATGTCTTGGACCTTTGGAGAATTGACCATTTCTGATAATAAGTGTTCTGAGATTTTTCATCTTGTTGAAGGCATTTCCAACCCATTCTATTTCCATTTCTTCTAACGAAGGGAAATCCATGCATATGGTTTCAATCTGACCACTTCCCTTTCAACAGAAAAATCATTAAACAACCACAACACAAGATTCAATATTAGGATTTCGACAAGCATAGATAGAGAAATGAACACATTATAAAGCATACAATACAAGTAATCTTATAATATTTAAAAGGGATAGTTCCAAGTTAAAGATGAAAAGCCAAAAATGCACATGAATGAAACTTATTCACCTTATTGTCTTCTAAAACTTGAACTATATGCTCAAGGAACCATTACCTACTACGTTTCCCAGGCTCTTTGGGTGATTCTCTCCGCACAATTTCTCTACCCATGTCTTTTATCAAATCATGTAGGGTCACTTTATCATCCAAACTAATCTTTATGAGAGATTTTTCAACCAACACATCAATATGATGTTTAATGCTATGACCATGATGAGCACCAAGTATGTTTTCATCCTCCACCAAATCATAGTTTTTGAAGGTACAAGCAGTGTCAAGAAAAACACTTTATTCATTTTCCTCCAAAGCATCATAACTCACTGATCCTGGATATCCATTTTAGGAAATTTCTTGTACTGATCCAAACCACACTTCCATTGTTCTATGTTTCTTCCAAATATGTTGGAACCTATTACTTCCAAAGCCAATGGAAGGCCTGAGGCATGGGTTACTGTTAGATTTAAAACATCCTTGTAACTTGGATCAAATTGTTCAAACTTAAAAGCTTTCCAAGTAAGTAATTCAAGAGTATTTTCATCATTCAATTATTTAACCTCGAATGTTCTTTCAACCCCATGACATTTTAGCAACTATTTGTCTCGAGTTGTTCTAATGACTCTACTGCCTAGACCAAACCAATGTGGTCTTCCAACAAGTGCCTATAGTTGTTCCTCTTTGTCAACATCATCTGGAATCAAAAGAACCTTCTTTTGCTGTAGCCTGTGCCGTGTTACAGAAATTCCCTTTTTGACACTTGTTAACTTAATTTCTCCAATTGTTTCAGAAAGAAGGTTGCTTTGGAGATGCAGTAACCCATGTTTGCTTGAAGTTTCTCTCACGTTTTCAAGAAAACATAAAGCTTCAAAATGATCAGTAATGGAATTATAAACTGCAACAGTAAGTGTCGTTTTCCCTACTCCACTAAATCCATGAAACCCTACTATGTGGACAACATCATCAGATCCAACATCTAGAAGCATCTTTACTTGTAGCACCTGTGACTTTATCCAACTAGGTAATTTGCAACATGTAAAGCAGCACGGTTAATCTTGCTGCAGACAATCTCAACAATGCTCTCAATAATATTCACATCTTTCCCTATTCAATCATACAATTTAGTCAAAAGTGAAGTTGAACTCTTTATAACATGCTTTTTCAAAGTTTGTGGTCCAAATTTATCAGTATGAAAAGTTTTAAAAGAAAATAATGGGAGAGGAATGGTGTACCCATATTTGAAATGGTAGCCAGACAAGCTAGCCACTTGATGTAGAGTCATCTTCCATATCTCAAGCTTTTTCATGTTGTAATAAGAATTCAACTTCTTTTCATGATGAGCTAATGCCTCTCCAAAAGTACTTCTGTGGTGTCTCACATTAGAAGGGTCAACTCCATAAAAAACTAGGAAAACCAAGTGACCCTTATGCTTAATAAACTTGAAGATGTAATCAAGTTCATTTAACTAGAAGGAGGAAGATGCATAGTTTTGAGAGATGACAATGATGAAAATTTTGGAGTTTTGGATTGCGTTCTCAAGTTCAAAGGAAATCTGGTCCCCTCTAGGAAGATGGTGGTCATCAATGAAGTTATGAATTTCTCTATGTCAACACCTAATTTCGTCCGGATGATTAAATAATAAGTTAAATAAAATAAAAACAATTTTTTAATAATAATAACCTTATTTTTCTTATTTCCTAGACAACTAATTTAAATTTATAATTAGCAAAATAAACGAAATAGAAAAAGATAAGAAAAATATTTTTATAGTGAAAATAAGTTTTTAAAAGATAAACAAAAAAAAACATAAAAACAATTTTTATGACTAAGAATAAGAATGAAAAAGTTTTATAATAAAAAATAATAATAATAATAAATTGAAAAAATAGTTTTTTAAATAATCAAAATTGTTTTATAAAATAAATTTGAATTTATAAAAGAATGGAAAAAAGATAACAGTAAAAAAACTATAAAAATATTGTTTTAATATATATATATATATATATATATATATATATATATATATATATATATATATATATATTAGACTAATAAGTATATTAAAAAACTAATAAAAATAAAAGAAAATAAAAAGATATATATAGTTTCTACTAAAGAAATTGAAATTGGAATTAGGAAAAGTAAGAAAAGTTTTTTTTTTTTCAAAGTGGTTATATTTTACCGTTATTCATATTTCCTGCCAATTTTGTTTTGAAACTTTTTTTGTAGAAAATACTTATAAATTTTGTTATGAAAAAAAGATTTGCAAGAAATTGCTGCCAATTTTTTTGCAAAATATTTTGTATAAAACACTTTTCGCAACAAATTTTGTAAGAAATACTTGCAAATTTTATAATTTTGTAGGAAATAATTACCCACGAAGGAATTACCTGCCAATTAAATTTCTTAGAAAAAATAGCAGGAAAAAGTCTTTTCTTGCAAATTTCTTTAACAAATTTACAAGAAAATTCCCATGTAATATGAGAATTTGTAGTAGTGTTATACTCCCACAATCTAGATTCTCTCCCAATTTCTCTCAACCTCCGCATACAGTTAATATCTTATACAATGATAAAAAAAAGAGAAGAGAGGTCTCAGGATCTCATGATCTCTTAAGCTCATCCCTCGAGTTCTTTTATCTTTTCTCCACTTCATTAAAGAGAGATTTTTTTCACACAACACAAAAGAAGACATTTCTCCTTTATCCACTATCATCTTCTTCCCAAGGTCAAAAATATCTTTATTGGATCTCACTCTCATCACCCTCCATTAATGATCATTCTAGAATAACTCACATTAAGGGATCATACACCTCGATACCAAACACAAAGATTAAGCACCTGAAAAATACTTCTAGGGGCAAAGCCACCAAAACATAGAGCTTTAATAAGATAAGAGAGATAGCTTTGAGAAGATAAAAGAGATACACTTGCAAACATTGTTTTGATTTTGAAACACTACTAGAAATTTTTATATTTCTTGTAGAATTTTTACAAAAATTTGTAGGAAAAGTGTTTCTTACCATTTTTCTTACAAATTTTGATCGGTAGGTAATACCTTCGTGGGTAATTAATACCGTGGAATTTAAAATTCGCAAAAAATTACTTGCAAATGTTGTTACAAAAAATATTCGCAACAAATTTTCTTACAAAATAAAATTCGCAGCTACTTTTCTTGCAAAAAAATCAATTTAAAAAATGGCAGGTACTTTTTCCTACAAATTTAAATTTTGCAAGTAATTTTTTTGGGGTTTTCAAATTCGCAAGTAATATTTTCTGTGAATTTGTAAGAATGTTTTTTCTACAAATATTTTTACAACAAATTCCGTAAAAAAAGTAATAAATTTAAAATATATATATAATTTTTTATTTTTATATTATTTTTAAATGACAAAACAACTTATAAATGAGTCATATTTAGTTATTTTTATAGATGAGTCATGTTTAATTATTTTCATATCGGCTAACTTAAAATTAAATAATCCTTAATTTTAACATTTATTATTTATGAGAAACAAACACATCAAACAAGTTATACATTTCTATTATTCCAAATGTAGTTATTTCTATAACTTTTTGTCTAACATTTTTTGTAACTACTTCCGCAGTACAAGAGATGTTCATAAATGAATGTAACTCACCGTAAAACAGTTTCTGTATCATCCAACAAATTATCATATATAATCAATTTTTTAATTATAATTTCTTAATGATTAACACTATAAACAACTTTTTTATATTAAGAGTACATAGTAATTAGACTCTAATCGTAAATAAATCTAACATAAATTATATATTAAGAATACACAATAATGCGAGTTTTGTCTTCATTTCGAACATAGCTCCCTCCAAGTGTTTGAACCAGATTTGCATTCTTCTATGTGACCATTCATGCCATTCCAATAGCAGCAGACCTACTTTCCTCTTGGGAGCATTGTAGAGTGAGCAAAGTCATGAAGAAGGAGTGAAAGTAAACACAAGCAGATTAACATAAATTAATAAATCAAAAGAAATATTTTCTCTTGCACTACAACATCAAAATGAGTCTCCCAATTCCTATCTGAAACCTATTAATGTAGAACATAAGGATTGATTATTACCCGTCAGATAATATATGGATAAATTTTTTCATAAACATTGTAAGAGAAGAAAATAAGAAAAATTTCTAAGCAATAGCTAGTAAAAAAATTTATCATTAATGCATCAATAACAATATAAATTTCTCCAGTATATACAAAATCAATCAACACTTGACACTTGGCTCTGTTTTAGATAGATATCTCCTTTTTTTCTGGCTTTTATTTCTATTACATTCTACAGATTAGATTCAATGATGTCTAAATCTACTTATATTCTCTCCCATAGTGATTATATCAAGCATTCATGTTTTATCAACATTACAATTATTGCATAAACATCACGTAAACATTTTATACTTCCTTGGCTAATTAAAACATGTAATTCAGAATCATAAAGGAAATAGTTTATACACAAAGAAACTGTGTGTTAATCATTGCATGACTGATTATGTGAAGTGTAGGCTTTACTGACTTAAGGTTACCACTAGATGTGAATCACATAAAGATTAAAGAGTATTGTAGATTTTGCTTCATGAGACAAATTCTGTACTTTGAATAATTATCGTAAAATATAAGAGGAATCAAAATTAGTTGCCAAACCACATCTCACTTCATAGTTGCATATGAAACTCAATGCAACAAAAATGTTTGAAACGCAGTGTAGCAAAAATAGCCTTCCCTCGCACCATAATATGAGTATCCCTTGACATTGTTTTTCTGTTGACTCTTCTCAAATACTGTGAAGTTGAGCACGACATTAGTCATAATCAAAGGCTCAAATACTCTAACATACTCTGCCACTAATTCAAATCGGCTAGGAATGCGCTGAAGCTTAGTATCTTTGAATGACATGATCTTCAAACCAACAATTATAAAAAAACAAAAAAGTAAATAAAAAGGAACCAAAATTTTCTACCATCTCTCAAGATCCTCCTAGCTTCTCTCTTCTTTCCCATAAACACACTACTCTTCGGCACAATCTCAATGACCACCGACGACAACCCTTGCAAACAATTACAATTCAGCCATAGGAGGCAAAAACCTAATCACTAACTAACACTCATGCACATAAACCGAAGAAATCCATTGGATTAATTAACAAACACGCAATTACTAATTAACATCAAAACCTTAAGATCGCAGCGAGCATAGAATAATCTGGTGAATTCGCAAAAGATCTAAACTCTGCAACACGGAACACAATAATTAAACAAAACAAAAAAATAAAATCATCCAAAAATAAGAAATACGACGAAGTCCAACGGTGAATCTGAAGCTTCAGATTTTAATCGGAGGCGAAGAGAGGGAATTGGATCCGAGGAAAGTAAGTTACCTTAATATCTGGACGATCCTTGAGGAGAATGTCATGGTTGCGTTCCTCGGGGAGAGCTCGTACCAGAGGCCAAAAGAGTCGTCCTGATCGAAGTCTTTGAGTCTCTCGAGCAGAGCTTGCAGCTGCAGAGAAAACGTCGTTGCCTTTGAGTCCCACCGACAATTTCCTCATTTCTCAATCACTCTCACATGCTATCTCTCGATTCCATTTGAATTCAGATCTCTATTTTCGATTTCGATTTAGAGCTGAATTGTGAAAAATGAGTAAGTAAGGTCAAGTGTTGCTGTTATAGTTGGTTTGTTACCAAAAAAACAAAAATAATCGATCATTTAATTTATTTTGTTGCGAAAAAATATCATAGGAAGACGATAGATTTCTTGCAAATTCTAAAATACCATAAAACTTATTTACGAATTTCTTTTTCTAAGAAAATATGCATGATAAAACTTAAAAAATCTGCTGCTTTTCCTGCTTTTTTTAATTCCAAAAATAAAATAATAAATAATAAGTAAACTACAACAAGTTTTGTAAGAATTTTTGAAAAATATTTTTGCCTCAAATTAATACTCATATCAAAATTTATAAATATTTTATGAGTAAAAGTTTTCTAAAAAATTTGGCAAGTAATATGAATATTTTAAATAGTGAAGTTCCTGCAAAAGAAAATTAGTACTTTCCTGCCAAATTTTATAAAATATTTAACTTTTTCTTACTAATTTAAATTTGCAGAAAAATTTGCAACAAATATAAATTTTTTATTGAATTTTTTTAGAAATTTAAATTTGCAAAAAAAAAAATCATATAATAATAAATTCATAACAAATTTTGCATGAAATTCATGTAAAAAAAAAATTTAGAATAACTTTGGTAGGTAATTGATAAATTTCTAGTAGTGAAAAGAAAAAATCATCAAACAGGTGTGAAAAAAATCCAGGTTTTTCTTTCTCCTTCTATATTTACTTGTGATATTTATTATGAAATCACAGCACCGAACATATTGATTATTTTTTCTCTTTTTTCCTTCTCTTACATTGAAGCTTGGACTCGTCATGGCACTATATGTACATTTTCTAATTATCATTGTTTTTATGAAATTGTCTCTTATAATGTAGGTTTGTTATGTCAAAAGAAATTGTTGGTTATGTAATATGCGAAATCTGGGATGAGCTTTATTGCCAATAATATTAGATGAAAGATGCATGTGTGTGGGCATAAAAGGTGTCAAAGAAACATAAACCTTATATGTATATATAAATCTCTGCATTTGAAAGCTTCTTTTGGTACATTAGTTTATTAATCAAAATCTTTTATACTTTTTCCTTAATTTTTTTTATCGGAATGCGAGTGTTGATTTTAATGGGTAATATAATATGTTGCTTATATTGGATGTTTCAAAATAATGCACAAGATACACACTAAACATGAATACTTGAATAAAGAATTTTGAGATAGTTATTGAATAATAAATATGTCTAGACATTAACTGAGAATTTTTTTTTGTGATATTCTTTTCTAAAATACATATATAATATTTTACAAATATTATCAATTATTTATTTTGTTTTTTATAGATAAATCGCATAACTTTAGTTATCATGTTGAGCCTCAAATTTGCTTGATAATTAAAATTTCAAATTTCTCATTACTTATCATGTTGGGTCTCGTACTTGCTTGATAATTAAAATCTTTCAAAATATTTTCATAACATCAACTATCATGTTAAGTCCCGGACTTTCTTGATAATCATTATTTTCATTATATTAATTATCATGTTAAGTCTCAAACTCATTTGATAATAAAAATTTTCATATCATTGATTATCATGTCGAGTTTCAGACTCACTTGATAATCATTATTTTCATAGTTTTAATTATCATGTTGAATTTCAAATTTGCTTCATAATCATTATTTTCATAACATTAATTATCATGTCGAGTCTCGAACTCCCTTGATAATCATAATTTTCATGACATTAATTATCATGTCGAGTCTTGGACTCACTTGATAATCACTATTTTCATAACATTAATTATCATGTCGAGTCTCAGACTCACTTGATAATCATTATTTTTCATAACTTTAATTATCATGTCAAGTCCCGGACTCGCTTGATAATAATTATTTTTCATAATTTTAATTATCATGTCGAGTCCCGGACTTGCTTGATAATCATTTTTCATAACTTTAATTATCATGTTGAGTCTCGAACTCGCTTGATAATAATTATTTTTCATAATTTAAATTATCATGTCGAGTCTCGGACTTGCTTGATAATCATTTTTCATAACTTTAATTATCATGTTGAGTCTCAGACTCGCTTGATAATCATTATTTTTCATAATTTTAATTATCATGTTGAGTCCCAGACTCGTTTGATATAATTAATTTTCATAACTTTAATTATCATGTCGAGTCCTAGACTCGCTTGATAACCATTATTTTCATAACATTAATTATCATGTGGAGTTTCAAACTCGCTAAATAATCATTATTTTTCATAAACATTAATTATCATGTTCGTACTCGCTTGATAATCATTAGTTTTTTTATATTTTTTAATTATCTTTTTGAGTCTCGGACTTGCTTGATAACTAATTTTTACAACATACAAAACTTCTCTAAAATTATTTGAGTTTACAAACCCTTTCATCTTTTTCAAACATCTTTTATTTAGAACTATGTGATCCCTGATTTTCCATTTTGAATGGAAATATGTAAGAGCGAGGTCAAGTCCTTGTCGGGTTTACCTCCCAAAAATTTGAATTTTTTTAAGATCTTTATCCAAATAGTTTTTAAGAACTACGTAACTTTGATTCTTCATTGCGAATGGAGATACGTAGAAGCAAGGTCAATCCTTGTCGGGCCCAACTAAAATTTTCAACAATATTTTCTTTACCAATTTTTATTTGTTTGTCTGTTTGATTTTTTGGGGGAAAACTAATATTTTAAAAATTACATTAAGTTTGCATATTTAATTAAAGGAAACCGTTTTTGGACGGATGTTGTGGGGTGCTAATACCTTCCCCACACGTAACTGACTTTCGAACCCAAACTTGGTTTCGAAGACTATTCTTTTTAAGTTTTTTCTATAGTTTTCCTTAATAAACTATGGTGGCGACTCCTATATTATTTTAAAATAATTTTTTCGCCGTCCCGTCATGACCCTGGTTGCGACACTCTATAACAAAGAGATTTGTAGAGATTTCTTGTGAAACCTTGGTGAGTATATTTCCCTCGAAAATTGAGGAACACATCATATAGGAATTTGTAATAGAGGGAAGATAGAGATGATTGCATGGCATGAGAAGTGAAAAGAAAGGTATTAGGAATTCTAACCATGAATGATATATAAGAACACAAGTTTATAAACTATTAGTATTTGTCAAAAATCTAAGGTAAGTTTGACGTGAAAAAAAATCACAAAGTAAGATACAAGGGTGATGCATGGATTATTAATTTTGGGCTCCCTAACTGCACATGTCCTAATTGAGATTGGTTTACTACTTACCAATCTATGAATTGTGTTGTCGTCCTTATGAGGAATAATATGTCTTGTAAGGTCAATGAAGTCTTGCTAAAATTAGAAGTGGTATCCTCATAGTGAGTTTGGTGAAAATATTGAAAAAAATGGTATCCTTTCTTACACTCCTCCCAACACGTCACCGAAACTCAACACTTTTTCAAAGGGCTAACAATGGGGGGCTTAATCTTAGTGAATTGGGTTTTGTGCCTTATACGTAGCAGAATCTCACCAGGACTCAACCTGCTTTCAATGAGGAAATTGGGGAGATTCGAACGGTTACAGTTGGGAAGTTGAAAGGAATGTGGGGTTCTTGTGAGAAAGGGACTAAGGTAAAGCTGCAAAATTTGCCTCTTGTGCTTACATAAGTTGAAGAATGATTAAATGGATCTCTTCGTTTAAAATATAAACTACATTATGACTAACCAATACTACTAGATTTCATACACTTGAGCTTAAATTTCTCATTTCATATTTGAGCTAAATCCATAAGTGCACGACTTCTGATTTTCTATGTCAAATTAAGAGTCATTTTTCCAGGAAACAATTTCTTATTTCAAATATTTTTATCAAATTCGTGTTATGAGGGCACGATTTCTAAATTTATGTATTAAATTGAAAGTCGTCATACAACAACACGACTTCTATGTAAATATAGTTAAATTGAACTACTTTTTGTCTATGACTTTGGATTTAAAAGAATTAAAATTGTTTGCAAATAAGTTGTTTTTACCACCTATAACTTAGAAATAGTAATAATTTTAGAATTTGTCTATTTAGAAATTTGTATTCAAAGGGGCGCCCATTTGGTAAAAGGACTGACACCTTGGGAAAAATTGTCTTTTTTGAACATTGTGCATATGGGAAGTATACTAGAGCCAAGTTCGGTATGGTTGATTATATTCACTCTGTATGTGGAGCTCTATTTCTTTTATCATCAATAAAGAATATATTAATGAAACAAAAAATGTTTCATTTAAAATATACACAAGAAAGTAGAAATAAAAAGCAAAACAATAAATTCTACCCTTCTAATCACTAAGACTTTTCAAGAAAAGGGTAACTTAAAAAAATAAAACAATAGCATGATCTTACATTATATGTATGTTTTGCCAAACATATTTATGCGAAAGAAAAGGTCTAAAATTCTCTCACAAGATGCATAATGAGAAAAGAAGAAAGTGTAAAACCAACACTCCAACCTACAATATTAGAGCTCTTGACTTTTTAGTCAGAGAATGATTAGGACAATATGTAAGACTTGATTAGATTTAAATAATTGGTATTTTTACCTTCAAACAAAATAACCTAAGGATTTTATGCATAAAATTGGACAAAAACACCAATCAGGGTATGAAAACCCAGCTTTTGGGACTTTATGTGTAATCTAAATCCAAGCTTTTACTTTAGCTAATTTGAATACCTCCTCTATATTTGGCACAAAGGACCTAAAAATGATATTGTTCCTATGTGTCCATATTGCCTAGACTATAGCAATCCACATACACTTCCAAAAATTGTTATTTTTATTGGTTAGCCCATGTAGCCAAAATTGTTGGAAGTGATTTTTTCCTATATTATGATGTGTTGTGACAATTCTGTCCATTTGTCAGACATATTCCAAATTTTCTCTACTAATGTACAATTAAAGAATAAGTGTTGAATTGTTTCTTCTCCCCTCCCACACATGACACACTCACGACTTATGACTATTGTACGTTTTCCTAACTCATTCATAAAAATATCAATATGTGATTTCTCCCATTCGAACCATTCTCTTCGCCATTCCAATTTCCATTCCCAAGACCCATTGTTGCAAAAACCCATTTCCCTTATTGTTGCATTCTTAGAAAGAGATTTTGCATATAGCCTTGGATACTTTTCTAGAAGAGTGACCCCACTTAGCCATTTGTCTTTCCAAAGCAAGATCTTATTTCCTCTGCCTTTATACCAGGAAATATTATTATCAAACCAATTTTCTCTTTGTATCTTCTTATAAGACTCGAGAAATTAAATAATAAATAAATATTTATTTAATATAAATGTGGGTAGTAGAATCTTTATAGTATTTAATGCGGGGAGTTATGATAAGGAATAGTAATAGCTCAAGTGGTTGAGCATGTGGAGTGGTGTGGAGAGGACTTGGGTTTGAGTTCTATATATGCCACTAGTATGTTAATTTAATGGTTTAATTATTTTGCATATATGCTTGACCATTGAGCGTGATAATATAATCATATATGTGTATGAATTATCACGAAACATGAATGGGTTGGTTGATTGTGCATTCACTTGGTAATTATTGTATAGATGTGAAGGTTCAGAAACCCTACCTGTCATAGGAGCAACTGGAAAGGTTAGGAAACCATCTTGTAATAACACTTAAATGGACATTAATCCCATTTTAATGTAATTTTCGTTTTTATTAAGTTAATTAAATTTGGGGTTGGATAATGAGAAAGGAGAAGGTTTAAAGATAAAGGAAGAAAGAAAACTAGGGAGGTAACTGGAAAAGAAATTTTGAGAGCACCAGGCTGAATTTAGAGAGAGCTAGTGAGCGTTGGTGTGGAGGCAAGGGATTGGAACCATTTTGGAGCAAAAAGAAACTCTAGAAGGGCTTTTAGAGCAAGTAAATCCATATTAGGGGAGTTGCAATTGTATCTTTTATTTATTTCGATGTAATTACATGATGTATGGTTGCAATTGTATCTTTTATTTATGATCGAGGTCATACCTAACCAAATAAAACATGAAAATGTAATATACTCGGTAGTTCAACCAAGGTCGTCTCTCAATGACCAACCTCTCATTCAAAGCCTTCCAGAATTGCAATTCAACACAAAGGGGGTTGGTTTGGCAGATTCAGTTTTAAACAAAAAATTAACAAAACGTAATTGCAAAACTTAATTAAACAAATTTCAAAACGTAATGATTCCTTGATTCAACTGAAATTTCACCAATCATAGATTACACAATTAATTGTTCTATCCAATTTGCTCTCATGAAACTCAAAATTAATCAAGTGATAGTTAACACGAGTTAAATATGTCATTAAGCCAAGCATACTTCAAGCAATTGACACTCACAGATTAAGCATACTATGAACAACCCACACTCATTAAGCATGATTATAAGTCACTTTAGGTGCAAAAACACAAAATTAAGATTGAGCATCCATCAATTTCATATTTTTCCATGAAACACAACTTGAAGAAGGGAAAACCAGAACAGAAATTCAAAACGAACAACAACCTCATAGTTTCATTTCAATTTCTTCAAGGTATCAATACCAAAACCTTAGCTAGACATGAAATTCAAAAAAAGTTGGGTGGTGCTTCAATGGTCTCAAATCACCAAAAAAAGAAAAACCTTAAGTGGGTGTTGTCCTAAGAACGTGAAAACAAGAATGGGGAAGAAGAAGTGGCTGCCCTCACCAAAAATGACCTAAACACTCGTGTTCCCCTCAATTCTGCCTCTCCTATTTACAAAAATGTCACTCAGGGCTACAAAATTACAAAACTATCATTCTAGTCAGTAGAATTACAAAAATGCCACTATACGCTAAAAATGTTTGCCCAATGACGTGGACATGCTGATTGACATGGCGTAGATGTGGCAATGATTTGGAAATCACGTGGCAACTCTCTCTTGACCTTTTGATTACATCCAAACTCCAAAATTTGCTTCACAAAGTACCTAAAAATATTTAGAGACAAAAATTAGACCAATTAATGCCAAATTACTCAAAATTTGGAATAATGACCCAATGAAGCTCAATTGAGGAAAATGCCCTAACAAAAGATAATTAAGCACTAAAAAAGCATCAAGAATGGCACAAAAGGGCAATGGGATAAGGGAAAATAATGACCCATCATATGGGTGCATTGGGTGTTTTCTTTGTCTCTGAAAAATTATGATTTCGTTGAGTTTCTGGAAAATTTCTAGAAATTGCCTAGCGACAATGATGGCTTTCCAGGCGACTCATGTGATTCAACCCAAAATTGTGGGTTTTGCGTAGAACCGCCTGGCGGTGAGGAAGAATTGCCAGGCGACACGAACACGAATGGTTTGATTTCTACAGTTTTTGGAGTTTTGTGATGTTTTTGAATGCACTAAAATTCCTACGCTTGTATGTGAATGTTTATGAATGTAAATTTATTGAAAATTGCTACTGTCAACCTTGATGTTATTTCAAAGAACTAGAGAATTCTATTTATAGTCATTATATTGTGAATATCAGCCTAACACACAAACAAAGTATCATGAACGAATTATAGCTTATTCACCTCTACTTCATTCTTTCCAACCTTTATTCCTTTTAGTTTATTTTTTTTAGCCGCTTGCTTAGCTAATCAAGCCAGACCTTTTGCCACAACTAAGAATAAAAATGGGGCTAATGGGTCTACTTTATTTTATCAAAAGATAGTGTTATATACTTATCGATTTTCATTGAAAATTATTTAACAAAAGTTTGGATTTTTGTTCTTACCCACAAGAATGTTGTCTTTCCCACTTGTACAAAAAGATTTAGCATATTTGAACTAACAATGTTTAGATTTTTGTGAAGGTCAATTTAAAGATAGCTTAAGAAAAACAATTTTGTAGAAGGTATGATTAGAATTCTAATGTTGGATTGTCAAAAGAATTCTGGCTAAAGCAATCTATATGGATTCTTTGTCGGTGCATACACTAGTGCAGAATTTCCTTTTTACCTCGCCTTATATGCCTCGGTTGGCCAAGAACCGAAGCATATAATGGCGCGGTGGCATTTTTGCAATTTCAGCCAAGTTTTATGCCTCGGTTCAGCTAACACCCGAAGCCAAAAACAGCTATAGGCCTCGGTTCGCGTAAAACCGGTGCCAAAGAGTGTTATAGGCCTCGGTCCAACAAGACCCGAAGCCAAAAAGGGTCTGCATTTTTAAAAAACTGAAGTAGTCATTAGGTGTTTGGCC
>Ga0214545_1009101_pt1 | contig 15343 bp, 7 predicted proteins | sample CNSS4metaG_FD_160064 | JGI IMG/M metagenome (GOLD analysis project Ga0214545, IMG submission 160064) | Root nodule microbial communities from cowpea collected in UCLA plant growth center, Los Angeles, California, USA - CNSS4 | ecosystem: Host-associated > Plants > Roots > Nodule | place: USA... | reverse complement strand
CTATATTTATTGTTATATATATATATATATATATATATATATATATATATATATATATATATATAAATTATTTTCAGATAAAAAAAATGTAATGAACATCAAAATATATAGTAAAAGAATGCTTTTTCCAGGGTGTTCATAAGTTTTTGACTCTAAGTTCATATTATATATATATATATATATGACGATGATATTTTGATTATTAAATTTTGAAAATTTTATCTTACAACATGATGTGTCATTTTTGAAGTAGTCTTAAAATATTGAAAATGAGAAAATAGAATAATGGAAAATCACTTAGAAGATGCCACCTAAAGTTGTAAGAGAAATTTATCAAAATTTAGTAGTCAAAAAATCATTTTCCATATATATATATATATATATATATATATATATATATTAAAAAGTAAATTTTAAATTTAACTCATCCACATTTGACATTTGAAAAAAAAAATGAGGAAAATGATTTTATGACTACTAAATTTTGACAACTTTCTCTTACTACCTTAGTTGGCATCTTCCAATTAGTTTTTCATTTTTCTATTTTCTCATTCTTAATATTTCAAAACCACTTAAAAAATGACATATTATATTATAAGAGAAGGTGGTCAAAATTTAGTACTTAAAATATATAATTTAAGAGAAATAATGAGTGTACAGTCGATGTGGGATAAAGTATATATGTGTTCTTGAAGTTTTACAGTGTTTCAAAGTTAAACTAGTTGAAAGATTTTACAGTGGAGATTGTTTGCAGGTAGGAGAGAGAGGAATTCAAATGTCAGGGGGACAAAAGCAGAGAATTGCTATAGCACGAGCAATAATAAAGAAGCCACGAATTCTGTTGTTGGATGAAGCAACGAGTGCACTAGATTCTGAATCCGAACGAGTTGTGCAAGAAGCCTTGGACAAAGCAGCAGTGGGGCGCACCACCATCATCATCGCTCATCGATTATCCACCATCAGAAATGCAGATGTCATTGCTGTCGTGCAAAGTGGGAAGATCATGGAAATGGGTTCACACCATGAACTCATCCAAAACGACAATGGCCTCTACACCTCTCTCGTTCGTCTGCAACAAGCAAAACATGAAAAAGAAGACACCCCTTTTCACCCTCTTCCTCCTCCTCCTTCATCATCATCATTATTATCATCATCATCCATATCAAACAAAGACAACAATCACAGCACAAGCAGTCGTAGGTTGTCTCTCGTGAGTCGATCCAGCTCCGCCAACTCAATCCCTCGTGTTGTTGTCGGTGGTGATGATGATGTTGTTGAAGAGGTTGTGGTGGAAGATATGAAGCTGCCACTTCCCTCCTTTCGGAGATTGCTAGCACTGAATGTTCCCGAGTGGAAGCAAGCGTGCATGGGGTGTTTGAACGCAGTGTTGTTTGGCGCAATACAACCTGTGTATGCATTTTCAATGGGGTCCGTGATATCTGTTTATTTTCTCCCAGACCATGATGAGATAAAAGAGAAAACCAGGATCTACTCCCTTTGTTTTCTAGGGTTGGCCGTGTTCTCCTTGGTGGTTAACATCCTCCAACACTATAACTTTGCGTACATGGGAGAGTACTTGACCAAAAGGATCAGAGAACGAATGCTCTCAAAGATTCTCACTTTCGAAGTTGGATGGTTCGATCAAGATGAAAATTCCACTGGTGCTGTTTGTTCTAGACTTGCCAAAGAAGCCAATGTGGTATGCATTTTTATGGAATTTGGATTCTCTATAGACATGATCAATGTATGTTTAACAAAGACCAAACACTTTAACTATGTTGTCCTTATACCTTTGTTGTTTCATTTCAGGTAAGGTCATTGGTGGGAGACAGAATGGCTCTGGTGGTGCAAACAATTTCTGCAGTGGTGATAGCTTTCACTATGGGCCTGGTCATTGCATGGAGGTTGGCCATTGTTATGATAGCAGTTCAACCGATCATCATAGTCTGCTTCTACACAAGGCGTGTTCTTCTGAAAAGCATGTCCAGCAAGGCCATCAAGGCGCAAGATGAGAGTAGCAAGATAGCTGCAGAAGCTGTTTCCAATCTCAGAACCATCACAGCATTTTCTTCCCAAGAGAGGATCCTAAAGATGCTTGAGAAGGCACAAGAGGGACCAAGTCACGAAAGCGTTCGGCAATCATGGTTTGCAGGGCTTGGTCTTGCATGTTCGCAGAGCCTTACATTTTGCACCTGGGCCTTAGATTTCTGGTATGGTGGAAAACTTGTGTTCAAAGGGCTCATCAGTGCCAAAGCATTGTTTGAGACCTTCATGATCTTGGTGAGTACAGGTAGAGTCATTGCAGATGCTGGAAGCATGACCAATGACCTAGCAAAAGGTGCTGATGCTGTTGGTTCAGTTTTTGCAATCCTAGATAGGTACACTAAAATCGAGCCTGATGATGAGATAGATGGGCACAAGGCTGAGAAATTAACAGGGAAAATAGAGCTTCATGATGTTCATTTTGCATACCCAGCAAGGCCTAATGTGATGATCTTTCAAGGCTTCTCGATCAGAATAGATGCAGGAAAATCAACAGCACTGGTAGGGCAAAGTGGGTCTGGAAAATCAACAATAATAGGGCTAATAGAGAGATTCTATGATCCTCTGAAAGGGACAGTGACCATAGATGGTAGAGACATAAAACAATACCACCTTAGGTCACTGAGGAAACACATTGGTCTGGTGAGTCAGGAGCCAACACTGTTTGGTGGGAGCATAAGGGAAAACATAGCATATGGAGCATGTGAGAAGGTTGATGAAAGTGAGATCATGGAAGCAGCAAGAGCTGCAAATGCTCATGAGTTCATTGCAAGTTTGAAAGATGGGTATGAAACATGGTGTGGAGATAGAGGAGTGCAACTCTCAGGGGGTCAAAAGCAAAGAATTGCAATAGCAAGAGCCATACTGAAGAACCCTATAGTGCTGTTGCTGGATGAAGCTACTAGTGCTCTTGATAGCCAATCAGAGAAACTGGTGCAAGATGCTCTAGACAGGGTGATGGTGGGAAGAACCAGTGTGGTGGTGGCTCACAGGTTAAGCACAATACAGAACTGTGATCAAATTGCTGTGCTAGAGAAGGGAAAAGTGGTGGAGAAAGGGACTCATTCATCTTTGTTGGGTGAGGGACCAAGTGGAGCTTATTACTCTTTGGTGAGTTTGCAGAGAAGACCAACAAAACATGAAGGTTAATCTTAAAAGTATCAAAATCAGCTAACCTAAACAAACAAGTTGTCACATATTTGAGATTATTATAAAGGATAAAGATATTTTGATTACTAAATTTTGACGACTTTCTCTTAGGATACGAGGTGTCATCTTTTAAGTGATTTTTGAATATTAAGAATGAAAAAAAGGAAAAACAAAAAATCACTTAGAAGATGACACTTAAGATTGTAAGAGAAAGTTGTCAAAATTTAGTAGTCAAAAAATCATTTTTCTACTATAAAACCTCTTCTTTGGCTTGAGGGAAGATTGCTGCAAAGAAGAATGGTGGAGCAAAAATGGAAGATAAGGGCTATATATAACAGTTGTTGTCTCTGAATTTCTCATGTTACGTATGCTTAAAGTAATTGTATGATAACTAGTTTCATGTGACTTAAATATATATGTAGTCTTTTAGTCTTATTAGTCTCCTTAAATCTAGGTTTTGAGATTACCCTTAAAAAACTAAGGGAAGTCATTGCTCTATTTTTAAGATGCATTTTTATTAATATGCCTAATGTCATTCATGTTTAAATGTATATATATAATTATATTTATATATTATCTTTTTGTATACTATACAAAGAAGAACATTTATATTATTCTTGAGTCGATGTAATTTCGTTTCAATACTATAATGAAGGTCATTTTAAAAAATTAATAAATATTGACTTGAATAGTCATTTTTCAATTGTGGTATGCACCAATGGGGGTGTGATGAGCATAGAAAATCTCTTGTGGCAAATTTCTTCATTGGGCCAATACTTAAAAAGATTCCAAATTTTAACGTGGGCTTCCATTATATCAATGCTCTTCGATCTCTATTAAGCTTTTCTTCTCTTTTTTTTTTAGTTAAAACAATTCTAAATGTCCAAGCTCTACTTTTAAAAATCAAACCAGTTTTTTTAAAATAACAAAAAAAAAAACACAAAAATGTAACAATGTACTATTAAGAGAAATCAGAGAATTTTGAGGCAATAGTATAAAAATTACTAATAATTTTGGGACGGACAAAATCCGATACAAAATAAACTCAATTCTATCATAAATTTATTAAGATTACAATTTTTGGGATGACTTTTTTTTTTTTTTACTTTGTCTCTAACAATGGCAAGAAAAATAGTGACCTAAAGCTTAGAGCAAGTAATAGTGACTTAAAGGTTAGAGCAAAGTGTATGTTTTCATTTTCGCAATCGATCTCAAAATTGGTTATATTTTTATAATTTATTTACTTAGCAACTGAAATTTGGTCGTTGATGATGATGCTTATTTTTCTTTTTTTTTTACATATTTAATCCTTTCTATTTAATAATTATTAACATTTTTTTTAACTTTAATAAATAGAAACAGAAAGTAATTTATAATATAATATAACGTAGAATAGTTGACTTTACTCTCTTTAATAAGTGATGAAATTCCTCTTCAAACCAAACCAATCTAATAATTGAAAAAGTGCTGAATATATATTAATACACAAAGAATGCAATTAGCTCTTTTGAGCGTTTATCCAATGCACACTTTTTGTTCTTCCTAATAAAATTGATACACCTATAAGGACTCTTTATTTTAATAATGTATAATATAAATGATGTATTATATAAATTCTTATTATGATTTCTTTAAATAATGTATAATAAAGTATCGTAAACCGAGAAAAATAAACATAAATATAATCAACAATTCTTTCATGCGTTTGCATCATAGTTTATTTAGATTGAGATCTAATTCATATTTTTAATTAAGTTGACTTATATTTTGAGTTTAAAACTTATCTTTTATACCAGTTTAGAGTTCATGATAACTCAAATTTATGAGTTGCGTTTTTAAATACGTATGTTTTATTTAATGCATTAATGTGCATTAATACTTTTGTTTCTTTGACATTTTTATCTACCCATTTATTCCTGAGATATTAATGTGTATTAGTTTTTATATTAATGTTATCAATTAATGGTTATTCATTAATATTAATTATTTGATTTATATTCTTTATGAGCTACGTTTTGAATATATAGATAAGACTTTTTTGACCAGTAATTAGAGATGTCAAAATGGGTTTCAATTTACGAGTTAATTCGGCTCACCATAGGTTTGAGTCGAGTTGGGTTGAGAAAATTTTAATTTTTTAAAAGTGGGTTGAACTCAACCCGGCTCACTTAATCCATGGGTTAAACGGGTTCGAGCCGTGTTGAAGGTGGGTTGACCTACTTAACCCACCAACATTTTTTTTACAAATTTTTAAAAACTTTTTTAATAATTATTTACTACTCCTAATTATATAGGTTCAAAATATCATATTTTTAAATGCTAGGATGTTGTTCAATAATTTTTGAATAGTTTGAATGCTTAATTAATTTGATTGTATACGTTGATACTTTAATCTTTAACTATAGTCTTTATAGTAAATTACCCAAGCAACCGTCTTATAAAAAAAATTCTAAATTAGCATGATAAAAATGTGGAGTTTTTTTATTTATATTTTATTGAATAACATTACAGAAAATGTGTAATATTACCCATGTTTTCTTGGACTATATGGACAATTTCTTGGAAACAATTCATCATATATTGGTGGTGAGCATGATGAAGACATTGGTTCTTGATTTTACTGTGATTGTCATCTCATGAACTGTTTAAAAAATTATTTAAAAATTTGAATACTTAAAAATAAATAAATAAATAATTTTTTTTAGGTTGGTGAGCCAACCCACTTAACCCACCAACTTGTGATGGGTTGAGCCAGGTTGTAAAATTTCTGGTTTACCATAAAGTGAGTCGAGTTTGGTTCACTTATTTTCAACCCAGCTCATGGTGAGCCAACCCGTGTGAGCGATTGACTCACTTTGACATGTCTATTAGTAATACGACACATATAAAAGTTGTTTTTTATACTCTTTTCTTCCTTTTCTTCTTCCCTCTTCCCTTTATTGTTAGTTTTATTTCATAACATGTATCGATTATCCAACCAGTTGAGCGTCTGAGTGCTAGTGAGAGTTTTTTTTTCTCTAAGGACATAGCTCTCCATGTCTTAATTCAGGTCTTTCTAATCTTTTCTTCATTTACAATTTTTTTTATATTCTTATTTTTTGTGATAATAATTGTTAGACTTTATAAATTTTCATTTATTATGATTATTTTTATTATGATGATGATTATTACCATTATTAATATTATTATTACTATTATAATTATTATTTATATTTGATTATTTTTTTCTATAATTTAAAATTTTTATATTAATTTTATAGTTTCATACATTAAAAATGATTATTATTAATATTTATGTGCTAGTCCTAAATATGTCAAATCTTGCAAAATTTGAATTTGTGACCATTGATATTACAAGGAAGAATATATTTAGATGCAATGGATCTTGGTGATGCCATTAAAAATAAAGCATTTGAGCAACTAATTTTCTCTTGCAACAACAATATCATGAAAAGGGATTCCACAAATATTCTGAATTTATTTCCTACCTTTTTGTGGTTGAACAAAACAATGAAACTTTTGATGAAAAATCATGAGACCCGCCCAACTGCTTATGCTCTATTCCCAAAAATGAATGTGGCAATATCTTTGATTCATATTTTTATGGTCATAGTTGTAGCCTTGGTTGTGGTTGTGATCGTGCTAGTGGTCATGGTTGTGGACATGGTCATAAAAGAAATCTCAAAGAGACATTTTATCACCAGAAGTGGAACAATAATGTGAAAAAAGAATAGAAAAAGGTGAAAGTAATAGCTAGACATGTCAAAGTGAGCCAATCGGCTCACACGGGTTGGCTCACACGGGTTGGCTCACCACGGACCGGGTTAAAAATGAGTGCGTCCAACCCGACTCACTTTATGGTGAGCCAAAATTTTTGCTACCCAGCTCAACCCACCACGAGTTGGTGGTTAAGTGGGTTGGTTCACTAACCCGTGTAAAACATTATTTTTTTTTTTATTTTTTAGTCTTCAAATATTTAAATAATTTTTTTAAGAAGCAATGAAATGAAAATTACAATAAAATCAAATACCAATGTCTTCATCATGCTCAGTCTTCAAATATTTAACTAATAATTCACAGTTTAGTTGTTGTCATGCTATTCAACAAAATATAAACGAAAAAATTATAGATTTTTGTTAAGCTAATTCAAAATTTTTTGTTCATAACACAGTTGTTTCAGTTTTCTCATCCTCCAAATTGCTATAACTCCCTTTGTCAATCTTCTAGTTTTGCTAGGTTTTCCAATTGTTCATGCTTCCGATCTTGATTTGCACTTCTTTGTAGATGAAATCTAAATATAACAATTCAAAAATTAGGCTAGGAAAATGGAATATAATAATATGATAGGGATATAAAGTGTGCCTTAGTGTTTAATCACTGCATATAACAATTATGAACAACACATGCCTTAGAGTTTTGTATCAAAAACAGATATGGACCTACAATGCAATTAAAATGTGTCATCTTAATTTGAAACTCAGAGATGTATAAGGAATCAGCTGCAACAATGCTTACATACCTATAAATCATGTAGATTGATGCAAAATGACCAAATTAATAGCTAACTCTCAAATATAATCCAACTATGTGGGCACATGAATTTAAATCAATGCATTACAGTGACAAGCAACTCAAGATAGCATAAAACCCTGGTCAGATTCACATCAAAATTAATTCACTACAGAGCTTTAAAGGCAGAAAGTGTTGTAGTGGAGTATGAATGCAAAGATGCTTCCAAATGGTAAGAAGAAATGAAGATGAATAACAACTGCAAGATATGCTAAGGTAAATGCATGTGACAGCCCTAGTCATTGTGAAACCAGAAAATAGTCCACTACAAATGAAGGAACGATCAACAATCAATCATTTAAAAATCACTTCTCAAGAAGAATTCAAAAATACTTCTGAGTTTGCCATACTTTTTGCTTCATTACCTCAAATTACTGCACATGAGGTACATTGGAGTCATGGATTGAAAAGTCTAAATCAATTTCCTCTTCTTTGTGAGCATCGTCATTATCTTCGTCTTCAAAAGTAAGAACAAATTATTAACAAATGATATAATTTAGAATAAGAAGTATGATGTAAAGAAAATATTGAAAAGTAATATAAATTAAATTACTAATATTTTCAAAGCCATGTAACCAATTTTGAGTTAAAATTAGAGCTTGAACATTGTCAAGAAGAAGATTAGATTGATACTTGCTAAGCATTTTACCACCAATGCTAAATGAAAACTCACTGGCAACAGTTGTTATTGGAATACTTAACACCTCACATGCTAGTCTACATAGATTTGGATAGCATTCTTGTCGATCCTTCCAATAGCTAAAACATCTAACTTTGGAAAATACTTTGGCTCAAGTGGTGTTTTAGTGAGATACATATCCAATTCAAACTTGCCAGTTACATTCACATTTTAGCTTACATAATTGATATATTCCTATAACAAAATAATGCAAAAATAAAAATTGGTTAAAATAAGGATAAGATACTAATAAATAACAAAATTAGTTAGGAATAATGACTAACTTATATTATATGGATTAATCTCTTGGTCTTCTTCCATGTTCAAATGTTCTTCTGTTAAACAAGTGAGTTGAGAACGTGATGCATTAGATGAATTTGACCTCACACTAACATATTCTTCCAAAAGTTTGTACATCTTTCCTTTTATATGATTAAGCTTTTCATCACAATTGAAAGGATCAAGCTTTTAATAATAGAATCAGAGCGCTTCAAGTTTCATCTGTGGGCCAAGAATCATGGCGATTGAATGAATGGTTATATTCACTCTAATACTTGTCAAATTTATCCATCATCCTTTTTGTCATTCTTTCATTAAGGGGTCATCACTTCTTAGAGTATTCGTTAACAACCACTCAATTTTCCATACTTTCATAAGATATTCATCAGAGGTCGGATAATATGTGTCTGAAATCAAATTGGTTATCTTATAAAATGGCCTTAAAAATTCTCACATCCTCTCATCTTTTTTCCACTCGTCAATTGTTGAAAAATGTTTAAAGTTTCTATCACGTATAGTGAAACATCCAAAAGCTCAATGATACTTAAGACCACTTTCAAGCATCAGAAAAGTAGAATTCCATATAGTAGGTATAGCTAACCTTAAGTTCACTTTAGTATCAATACCCCTTACTTGAACAACACATTCTATAAATATTAGTTTTCTTGCCCTTGACCCTTTCACATATTTAATGCTTCTCTAATTTTGTGCAAAGCAACTTCGGCCACTTTTAAACCCTCTTGAACTATCAAATTCAAGATATGAGCACAATACCTCACATGAAAAAATTCACCCTCACACAATAAGTTATTTTGATTAATTATTCACCCAATTTAGAGACCAATTATAATTTTTTATTCATAATAGTGACTATTTTAGTAACCAATAAGTTTTTATTTTGTAAATTGGTATCTAAATTTGTCATTATAGTGACTAACAACTTTTGGTCACTAAAATTAGTTGTTAATGAAGCATTTTCTTACAGTGAAAAGCCTCCACGATGAAAACCATAACCTCCACTACAAACCCACTCCACCTTCGTTTGTGTGTCATCGTTCCGTCAAAGAGGTTCGTCGTCACCGCTAAAGAAGTTCTCTAGGACCTCTACTCGCTACCGTTGAAGCCCACTTTTTGAGCACCTCCTTTCTTTGTCAACACTCAATGTTGAACTAGTAAGTGATTTCTTCGCTTTTTTTATGTGTGTTTTTTGTTAAGTGTGTGTCTTCCTTGCGTTCTTTGTTGGTAAAATTTGCTTTTTCTTATCATTCGTGTACAAGTACTGTTGCATTGTTATGTGATTGTGTAGCTTTTCAAAACGTGTCTAGAGTTGCATCCTCCTCCATTGTTTCTCACGTTTCACATTCCTAGGTTCTATTATTATCTTCAAAAATTATTTTTAATATGAGCCTATAGTTTTGTAGTATGTGTATGTCTTTTTATTTTTTGTATGTTGGATACGTGATTAATTATATATTTAAATATATTGATTTATTTTGTTTGATTTGAGATTTTTTGTTGCATTGAATTAGTCTTAGTTTCCCATTTGAGATTTAATACAAAAACTATTTATTGTCTTCAAGTTTTTTGAAGAAATTGCATTTCTTAAAAACTAATATAAAAGGAGACAGTACTAATAATTTATAATTATTTAATCTTAAATTGTCTGGTTGGACAATTTAAGAAGATTCATCATTTTTTCATAGTTTATTAGTGTGTATATTCAAATATATATATATATATATATATATATATATATATATATATATATATATATATATATATATATTTTTTAATTTATATATATATATATATATATATATTTTTCATTTTTTTTAATTTTAAAGTTTTATTAGTTTAAACATTTTAAAACTTTTTCAATTATATATTTTTTTATATTTTTAAATTTAAATTTATTTTTATATAATTTATTAAAAGTTTAATAAAAATAAAAAATAAATAAAAAATCATATTTAAAATAATATATATAAATAATGACATTTAAAATAAAAAAAACGAATATATATATATATTTTTTGTATATATATTTTCTTTTTTATTTTTTTTAATTTAAAGTTTTATTATTTTAAAATAAATTTAAATATTAAATAAAATTAAATGAAGCAGAATTTTTTTTATTTTTTTGTTTTTTTAGTTTAAAGTTTAATATTATTTTAATTTTACTTATTTTTATTTTTATTTTTATGTTTATTTAATGTTTATATTTTTATTTTTATATTTATATTTATTTAATATTATTTAAAGTTAAAAAATACAAATTCTAAAATGAATTAAAAATGTTAAAGAAAAAAAAATTTTACCTTACGGAAGTCAAAGAATTTTTCTTTGACTTCCCGGAAGTCAAATATTTTTTAACTTTCGGAAGTCGACTTCCGAAATTTTTTTTTGACTTCCGGAAGTCGACTTCCGGTGATGATTTTTGACTTTCGGAGATATTTTTGACTTCTGAAAATTGATTTCCGGTGATATATTTTGACTTCCGGAAGTCGACATAATTTTGGGGGTGTGGTGTTTGCGGATTTTCTTAAATGGTCAAAGGGTTTTTTGGGAATTTAAAAAAAGTTTGGAGGTGTAGAAGAAATTTTGGAGGTGCAGGAAGAAAGACCCTATTTTTATCTTTTCACGTTTTAACACCTACATAACACTGTTTTTCTTTCTACACACTTTCCTTAATGAGGCAATAAGCCTGGCACGTTTTTAACACTTACACTACACTGTTTTTCTTTTTACACCCGTTTTCTAATGGACTAAGATCCCCATTTTTATTTCTATACCATTTTCTAAGTGGACTAAAAGCCCAAAGGTTTTTCTGATGTCCGAATTCTTAAACTTTAACTCTTTGCAGGGGTTTTCTTCCTGTATCTTCAATATTTCTTCTGCACCTCTAAATTTTTCTTAAAATCCAAAATTGTCTTTTGATCAGTTTAAAATTTTAAATCAATCACTTCTCTCTTATTTAATGAAAACTACTTTTTTACTTTCTTTTAATCTAGTAGTCGTTCTCACCCTAGACCTCCTTCTGCCTCATCCTCTAAACTCGCCCCTCAAGTTACACCTCGTTGGTTTTGTTCTCTAGTCTCTCCTCTTCCCCTTTGTCATTCCTCTACATTAACATATGTAAATAAATTTTAATATTAATTAATTAATTATAATTTAAATTAATTATAATTTATAATATATATAATATTAATTATTTATGATTTGAAATAAATTTAATTTTAATTAATTCTGTTGAGTAAATATAATTTTAATTAATTATAATTTTAAATAATTATAAAATTTTAAATATTTATAATTTTGAATAAATTTATTTTATTTTATTTTAATATTAATTAAATTAAATTTTTGATTAATTTTATTTATAATTAATTATAATTTGGAATAGTAATAATAATTAATTATAATTTTGAATAATAATAATTAAAACATTTTTAGTGTTTTTATGTTTTTATTTCAAATTGTAATTAATTTTAATTTGTAATAATTTTAATTTGTAATTATCTTATTTTGTAATTATTTTAATTTGTTATAATTTTAATTCGTACTTATTTTAATCTCTAATTAAAAAATTATGAATTCTGGAAGTCGACTTTCGGTTATTTCACTTTACGGAAGTTAACCTCTGTAAGTGGGGGCAATTTTTTTAGTGTTTATTTTTTTTTTAGTTTTCATGTTAATTTTTTTAGTTTTTATGTTTGATATTTTCGAAAGTGGAGCAATTTTTAAAAGTTGACTTCCGATTTGGCAAGAGATTTGGGGGTGTAGGGTTATAATATAACATTTACTATCATTTAATTCGTTTGTTGAGCCAACCACCAACCTCCTTCGAAACTTCGTCATTGCTTAATTATTACTCTTACCTTATTTATTTTTTAATTTTAATTTATTTTTTCAAATGGCATAAATGGAACACCACAAATCTTTGGAGATGCAAAAGAAATATTGGGAGTGTAGGAAGAAATTGTCCTATTTACATCCACCAAAATCCACTTCAATCACACATTTGCAATTGGCACTGTCATAATCTTAAAAAGATTTTCAGATTGGGAGCTTCTCCCTGCACCTCCAAAGCTTTCTCCAGTACCCCCAAAAACAATTATAATTCTACCTTTGCCCTTACAATAAAAAGTAAGAAGTTAAAAGTAACTGTTCTCTGTCATCTATTTATTGCATGACCCTAACCCTGCACCCCCAATAATATTGAAGCCTCAAATTTGACCTAGTTCCAACGATTGGTCTCATCTACTGAAGCGGCAGCCGCAATAGCTTCCACCTCCACACCAAATGTAGACTTTCATTGTGCCTTGCTTCACATCCACTCAACCAACCTTCCATTTAGTTAAGTCATTCTTCGCTACTTTTAATTTATTTGTTTAATTAATGAGTTGAATGTTTATATGTGCAATCGATCTGTGCAAAATCGATCTGTGTAATCGATCTGTGCAATTCATGTTTAAAGTGTTATTTGAAACTGTTTTTGAAAATAGCGGAAGTGGACATTCGCAAAGTAATTTTTTTTTCAAAAAATGGCCCAATTATGGATGTCGACATCTGGTTTAGGTGTGTGCATTGCGGATGTCGACATCCGTTTCACGTTTTTTTTACTGTGACAGACCCTGAACTGGTGCATTACGAATGTCGACATCTGATTTGGATTTGTGAGTTGCGGATGTCGATATCCGTTTCATGTATTTTGAGAGATAATTTTCACTGTTGCGGATGTCAAATTTTTGGATGTTATATTATGGATGTCGACATCCGGTTTATGAAAATAGTGTTACGAATGTCGACATTCGTTTCATGTATTTTGAGAGATGATTTTCAATGTTGCGTATGTCAAATTTTTGGATGTTATATTACAAATTTTCAACTTTCGTGATAAGATACTGAGTTACAGATGTCGACATGCGGTTCACTTGTATTGATTTGAGGTGGTTTTTCAATGCTTGTTTACCTCATTCTTTCCTCAACATCTCCACTGTGACTAACTGCATGACAATCCAACCTAGCCCCGTAACTCAGTATCCGGTTTTCATATTTTTCTTCTCCTTCCATAGCACCTGTCCATAGCACCTTATTATCATATTTAACTGCATAACTGAACTGTTTTGAAATATTTTGTTATGTAGAGTAATCACAAAGTTCCAAATGACCTTCACTTTCACTTGTTTTAATTAAACATAAAAGAGAAAAAATGATTTTTAATTTTATAAATATGCCTAGGACACAAGGTGGTTTATCTAGACATGGTGGATCTTCTTCTTCACACGATGTACCTGATGTAACATCCTGTCAGGATATTACTGGTTTAAATTAAAATAAAATAGATAAAACAAAATTACATCGTAATTAATAATACTTCATTTCTCATAAAGCGCGGGAAATTTAAAATTTTTTATTACTTCCAATTGAAAACCACAATCCATAGTCTATAAAACTAAACATAATAATAAAGCCTCTCACAAGAGTTTACAAAATATTTCAAATCAAAATAGTGCAAAACTCCTAGGCTTTCCCCCACTCCGCGGCTAAGCCTCACCAACTCCACCTACAATATCATCTGCTCACGTGTACCACGTACACGATCATCGCCAAACACAAGCAAATAGGGTGAGCTAAAAGATAACACATGAATATATATAAATCATATAAATATATATATATATATATATATATATATATATATATATATATATATATATATCATAAGAAAATTCTTTCTTTTATCCCGCATGGCCACAACCATGTATGATATCATTCCACCACAAAGGAACCTCTTCCTTCTCTTTCACATGGCCACAACCATGTAATCTCCATGCACATCAAGGAAACTTGTTCCCTTCCTACCACATGGCCACAACCATGTAATTCCAATGCACATCAAGGAGACTCGTTCCATTCCTTCCACATGGCCACAACCATGCTAGCAGCGTTCTACATCTTCTAGTGAGTATCTCAAGGCGCCTTGCTGCCACACCTATCGGCCACAACCAATAGAGCACGTGCGAGAACCATGCTACGAATCACAAACCGTAACGCCAGGTGAAGTTCTGATGAGTGCGTATTTTTGCCCTCATTTAATGTTTAATTATGGGTATTTAATTGAATTTGTGTGCTTAAAGATTGATTTAATTGAGATTTCCTATTATTGGGTTTATTGAGCATGAGATACAAAAACATGTTAAAAATAGTGTTTTAGTTGCATAAATGTTCTTTGGATATTTTGAAGTGTGTTAGTGCAACTGCAGCTAAGTTGGGCTTATGGAGGTGTGGAAATAAATTGATTAAAGCTTCATAACACCTTAAAGATAAATCCAAGAATAGGAAATTATCAAAAGCACAAAAATCCAAGCCAAGCATTACATGAAGACGGCAAGAAAAGCTTGAAAAAGTGAAGAAGTTTGGCTAAACCAAGAAGAGAGAAAAGAAAAATTGGACCTTGCGGTTTTCTTTATCTTTATGATAGAAGATAATTTGGGAAAATATATCTTTAGATATTTTATTTGATATTTTTAAATAATCATCTTATTTAATTATATCATAAAATATTAAAAGATAATAACTACCAAATCTTTTTAAATATGACAAGATCTTCTTGAATCTTTT
>Ga0214545_1009097_pt1 | contig 15347 bp, 13 predicted proteins | sample CNSS4metaG_FD_160064 | JGI IMG/M metagenome (GOLD analysis project Ga0214545, IMG submission 160064) | Root nodule microbial communities from cowpea collected in UCLA plant growth center, Los Angeles, California, USA - CNSS4 | ecosystem: Host-associated > Plants > Roots > Nodule | place: USA... | reverse complement strand
TCTTGACCATATAGAGAAGCTTGGTCGAAATTCTCATTGTAGGAGACTTCATGGTAGTTGCAAGAAGACTTGTTGACTTTCTAGAAGACTTGTTTTCACTCCAAAGTGTAAAATTCATATCTCTTAACACACAACTCTATTTGTAAATCCAAACGGTGAAACTAAAGACCTATGTCTGTAGAACAGGTTGAACAAATTGGAACTCCATCCAACGGTTAATAAAACTGGAATCAAATTTTTACTAAAATAACCCAAAACAGGACGTAACTGACGCTAGTTCAAACTGCAAGAATTATTTCTATCACCACAGACCTCTAAATACAAATCCAAACGGTCAAAATTTAGTGCTATGTCTTAATAACTCTGTATAAAAATTTCATCTTGATCCAACGGCTAAAGAAGCGGGAATAAAATATTTACTAAGGTAACTCAGAACTGGACAGCAGCTGGAGACCTTACTTTTACACTAAAGTGCGGAAGTAACTGCTCTTTGCATACACCTCCAATTCAAAATCTAACCGTTCATATTGAAGAACTATATTTTAAGAATGCTCTATAAAAATTTCAGCCTAATCCAATGGTTAATGAAGCCTTAATCACAATTTTACTTACACAACTCAAAATAAGAAGTAGTTAGCACCCACAAGATAACATCTTTTACATTGTATAAAGCCCTTTGCCAATTTACTTATGAAATCATAAAATTACTTAACTCTATATATTTAAACAAGAAAGTTAAATATAATTAATATAAAATAGAGGGTGTTACATTAACATTCTAAAGCATAGTGGGATGAAGTCTTCTTCATCTAAATTTAGAAATTTGATTGCAAGCCAATGAGTGATAGTAAGGCAGACCTGTGATACTCCATCTTCTGCAGCTACAGACCTTGTTATCTAAGTTGACAACAAATTTCTCTCCATTGAATGTGTGCCTAACCTCAAAATGTTTTTTGCTAACCATTTGTCATAATAAACGCAAACTTGATTAGAACATAACCTATGTAGTACACTTACTTGGGTATAAGCAAAGACTGACAAGAAGAAATGCTTTTCTCAAGTGTTTGCACTCAATATGCCTTTTCTCACAATAGCTCCACCTTCAAGAGAGGAATCACCTACAAAGGCTGCTAATACAATGAGTTTCAAGCACAAAGTATGGTAAAGTCAAGTTGCTTCCACCACTTGAGTAGAAAAATTATAAAAACAAGAAAAGCTCAAATTTGAGTCAAGACAACATCAAATGAAAGATTAAGTGATAAACTCAGGGGATTATCAAAGAAGACAAACAAGAAAAATAAGGTAAAAAATAAAGAAGGCACTCAAAATAAAACCTAGTGCATGTGTCTAGAATAAAATGAATAAAACCAAAATAAACAAGACACAAAAGTAAGTTGAATCATGAAATAGAACATATGTAAACATAGTTGAAATTGAAAGTAAAACAAATACCACTGTGAATTATCCACTTTTCTTTTCTTCTTTTTTTTAACTCAAAGCACATGATTCAATAATCAATTTCTCTTTTCCAGATGTTGTTTCATCTATCAATTCTTTTCACTGATTTTTCTTTTCAATTCAAGGTCACGTAGGGTACTCTTTCTTTAGCAAACAATACACAACTATATTTCCAAATCAACTCAAGCAAATACATATGACTATGGAAAGCAAATGATTCAACTCAAAAAGTTTTTAAAAGACACAACAATGCAACCAGAATATGCTCGGTGTAACATCCCAGTAGGATATTACTTAAAATAAATAAATAAATAAACAAGACAAAAATAAATACCTCATTTATTATTAAACCACTTCCCTAGACCTCGGGAAATTTTAAAACCTTTAAAGGTGAATAATCACTATAAATAGTCATATTACTCACAATTCACTTTTACAGTTCATAAATCCAAAGTAAAGAAAACTGTAATCAAATTACATGGAAGTTAAATGAAAGCAATTATAAAAATCCCCTTGTACTCAGTGCCCACACTCTGCCATTAAGCATCTCCGGGCTCACCTGAAACATCGTCTGCTCCTGGATAACAAGTTATCTGATCATCGCCACACACAACAGATAGGGTGAGCTATGCACATAAACATAAATAAATATGAAATAACCCCCAACCCATTCATAAATATTTATTTGTTTACAAAAACACCCATTTCCCCACACTCATAACCAATGTGAGTTCATGCATGTACTCTAAATTTGGGATTTCATGTGCTTCCACGACCCTCCTCGCTCGTGGTCCAACCTACAAGCCTATCCCGCTTGTAGTTCTGCTTCACGGACTCTCACGCCCGTTCATCCGAACTTCTCGCTCGGACCTGGATACGCATACCCGTCTTTCCTACTATGAACTACCTCGCTCATAGCATTCTCAAGTTGAGCATGAGATGAACTCCCTCGCTCACTCATCCCAACGAGAGTACCTCCGGTGAACTAATCTGTTCACATTCCGCATGCGATCCACCCATCACAAACTCCTCACTCGCGACTCAATCCAAACGCATCCCAATTCCTATGAACTTAGTCCTTCAAGCCCAAACACCACCAAACATGTATGTACTTCCCATAGATTAGGAAACATCAAACAAAATAGCTCAAACAGCACACATAAGCATGGAATCATTCTCGCCTAAGCCAAGGGTCTTCACCCAGACTAGTCCATCAGCCTTGCTTAAGCTAACCCACCTCGCTTGAGCGAGTGTGAAACAGTGGCTTCCCCACGCACTCTCGCTCAGGCGAGAAGGACTCGCCTGAGCGAGACTCTCCTTCGCTCAAGCACATCACCCTTCGCCTGAACGAGGATTTAACGTAAAATCCCCCCTTGTTTCGTTGCGACCTCGCTTGGGCGAGCCATTCTCGCCTGAGCAAGAGAACAGGTCGCTCAAACCAGGCAGGTCGCCTGGGAGAGATGTTTGACCCCTAAACCAGTAACGAATTTCTATAACTCTTGCTTAGGCGAGAGTGACTCGCTTGGGTGAGAATTGCAGTATTTCACCCCTGTTTATGCGTGAAATCAACCAACAAGACCATACCAATACAATACAATTCGTACTAAACAACCATATAAGCACTGACAACCTAAGTAGACATATTATAATCACATTTGAACCACAATCTTGGGACTCATCCATGATCCCTCATTCTGAACCAAAACCCTTACCCCTTTCATCCCAAAAACAGAAAAATAACCTTAGCACAGTAAACTAATAACCACAAGTATTCATACACATCAAGTATATCACAATTCTAGAGCATACAAGAATCAATTTGATAAGAGAAACGCATAACCACCAGCATGATTTATACACATACAAAGCAGCTTCCCCTAACTTGGAATCCTTGCTCAAAATGGTAACCTTTGAGGGTTCTTCTCCAATTTCCCAGTTAGCCTAATCCTTTCTCTCAAGTCTTCTCCCAATAGCACTCATTTATCTTCCTACACTCTCAAAATTTGTTCTCCTCTCAAAAGCCAAATCAAACAATTGCAGAAACCTTCATTCTCACCTAGAATTTGCCTTTTATAGGTGTCTTGATAATGGGTTTAAAAACTGAAATGAAATTGGGCTTAATTATGGGTTTAATTCCTATTCAATGATAATTTTATTGTGGTTTTCCAGCCCCTCTGCTTCTTATAAAAAAAATACGTTTTAATTCATGTTTATCAAGGATTTGAACCCGTGACCATCCACTCATAAGGCCAAAGCACAACCATTATGTTAATTCATATTTTGTGATAATTATTACAATCCTATGATTATACTATCACTTAACAAGCCCAAACATATTATCAAAATAATAATAAACCAAATAACACATAAAAGGCATATATAGGACTTGAACCCAAGTCCTCACACTCAATTAAGTACTCAACCATTTGAGCTAGTACTTTCCACGTCATACCAATTAAAATTTAATGATATCAAGGTTCCCACTACCCGCATTTATTAATTAATTAATTTCCACGGGTCTTACATTTCCCCTACCTCAAAAGAATTTTCGTCCTCGAAAATGAGACTTACCAGAAAACAAGTAAGGATAAGACCTTCTCATGAGGTCCTCTATCTCCCACGTCATCTCCTGTGTCGTCTCGTCCCAAAGTACCTTCATTGTATTTATCTCTTTGCCCCTTAGTCGCTTGACCTAAGTATCCAATATACGAATCGGTCCGACCGGCATGGTCAGATCCTCTCGCACTTGCACCTCATCTGATTCTAACACATGGTCTGGAGTTGCAATGTATTTCCTCAATTGCGAGACATGGAACACATTATGCAAGTTGGCTAGGTGCAGTGGTAAAGCAATCTCATATGTCGTTGTTCCAATCCTCCGTGTAATCTGATACGGTCCTATAAATCTCGGAGTCAACTTCATTGATTTAAGGACTCTTCCAATACCCGTGGTTGGAGTAACCCAGAGGAATACGTGATCTCCTTCCTCAAACTCCAAGGGTCGTATCCTCTTATCAACATATGACTTATGTCTACTCTGGGTGGCTCGCATCTGCTCTTGGATTAATCTGACCTCACTAGTCGTCTGCTACAGAAACTCAGGCCTAAGTACAAAAGTCGCACCATCCTAATACCAGCATAACGGAGTTTTACACCTCCTTCCATATAATGCTTCATATGGCGCCACACCAATGCTAGAGTGGTAACTATCATTGTACGTGAATTCCACCAAGGGTAATACATCAGAGGTGATAAGTGGTCTAGCACACATGACTTCAATAAATCTTCTAGAGATTGAATGGTCCGCTCAGACTAACAATTCGTCTGAGGGTGATAAGCTGAGCTCATTCTCAACTGTGTACCCAATGCAGCTTACAAGGATTGCCAAAACCGTGAGGTGAATCTAGGATCCCAGTTTGACACTATGCTCTCAGGTACTCCATGTAATCTCACCACTTCTCGGACATACAATTTTGCTAACTTGTCCATCGACCACTTCTGATTCATAGGCAAGAAATTTGCACACTTTGTCAGTCTGTCTACTATCACCCAAACTGAATCATGGCCCTTTGTCAACCTAGGAAGATGTGTCACAAAATCCATAGAGATATTGTCCCACTTCCACTGAGGTACGTCCAGTGGTTGTAATGTACCTCCCGACCTTTGGTGTTCAATTTTGGCCTTTTGACATACCAAACATTGAGCCACAAAGTCTGCAACATTCGTCTTCATTCCATTCCACTAGAAAGACTCCTTCAAATCCTTATACATCTTAGTCATACTTGTATGTATGCTAAGACGGCTCTGATGGCCCTCCTTCAGAATCTGCCTCATGAGTAAAGGTCCTCCAGGCACGCACACTCTACCTTTAAAGCGTAGAATGTCGTCTGCTCCATATGGTAGTCCTTCCCCTTATTTGTACCCAACCATCCGACAAATTGTTGTAATTCCATATCATGTCATTGAGCCACACGGATTTCATTCAAAAACTCATTGGTGACTTTCAACAGGCTACACTGTATGAAGTCTTGTCCAAACTGCATTCCCAGATTCATATCACGGAGTTTTTCAATCAACTCCAACTCCTTTATCATCATGCAAGACATGTGCATCTTCTTTCGACTCAAAGCATCGGCTACAACATTTGCCTTGCCCGGGTGATAGAGCAATTCAAAGTCGTAGTCCTTCAGATACTCCATCCACCTGCGCTGCCTCATATTTAACTCCTTATGATCAAACAAGTATTTCAGACTTTTGTGATCGCTGAATACTTGAAATTGGGAGTCGTACAAATAGTGCCTCCATGACTTAAGTGCAAACACAATAGCTGCTAGTTTCATGAGTCAAGAAATTTTTCTCGTGTATCTTTAATTGCTGTGAGGCATATGCCATTGGCCTCCCTTCTTCCATCAACACACACCCCAGTCTTAGGTAAGAGGTGTCATAGTACACTTCAAACTTCTTCTCAGTATCAGGAATTACCAACACTGGAACGGTAGTCAAACACCTTTTCATCTCCTCAAAGCATTCTTCACACTTCTCAGTCCAAGAGAATGTCTGATCCTTCCTCGTGAGTTGTGTCAAAGGATTCACCTTCTTTCAAAAACCCTGTACAAACCTCCTATAATAACCTGCCAAGCCTAAGAAACTCCTCACATTTGTTACTGTCTTAGGCCTTTCCCACTTCAGCACAGTTACTATTTTGGCTGGATCCACTGCGATACCTTTAGCTGAGATTACATGTCCGAGAAATTACACTTCTTTCAGCCAAAATTCGCACTTAGACAACTTGCCATACAACTGGTGCTCTCTGAGTACCCCTAGTACCACTCGCAGGTGATCAGCATGTTCTTCCCGAGTCCTCGAGTAGATAAGAATGTCATCAAAGAAGACGACAACAAACTTATCCAACCAAGGTCGGAAAATCCTATTCATGTAATCCATGAATATCGTCGGTGCATTCATCATTCCAAATGGCATAACCACATATTTATAGTGGTCGTATCGTGACCTGAATGTTATCTTTTGCACGTCCTCCGGCCGCACTAGAATCTGGTGATATCCCGACCTCAAGTCGATTTTGGAGAACACCCCTACGCCCTTCAACTGATCTAGTAAGTCATTGATCCCTGGCAATGGATACTTGTTCTTAATTGTCAACTTATTTAGCTGTCTGTAATCCACGTAAAGTCGCGAACTCCCATCCTTCTTTTTCACCAATAAGACTGGAGCTCCCCATGGTGATGTGCTTGGTCAGATAAACTCCTTTTTCCAATAGCTCCCCAATTTGCTTCTTGAGTTTTGCGAGCTCTGCAGGTCCCATTCTGTATGGAGCTATAGACACTGGACCTGCACCAGGAATTAGATCAATGGTGAAGTCGATGTCTCGACTCGGCGACAATCCTGGCACTTCATCAGGAAAAACATTTGCATATTCACTAGCAAAAGGAATACTCTGAAGGAACTCGACTGCACTTTTCTTTTCTGGTTGAGCCACCACCATGAAACACTTGGCCCCTTCTTGCAATGCTTTCAGAGCTTCTCGAGTTGAGATCAACTCCAATCCTTCATGTTCTGGGAATACCAAACTGCGCCGTCCACAATCAATTATGATGTGATTGTTAGACAACCAGTTCATCCCCAATATCACGTTCAGTCCCTCCAAAGACAAGCACACCAAGTTCACCTTGAATCTGCGACTTGCCACTTCCATTGAACACCCAACGCAGACTGAACTGGTAGCTACCTGACTCGAGGAAGGAGTTAAAACAAGCAACTCACACCCCAAGTCACGTTTCTCCAAGCTCAATCTCCCGACACATGCATTAGAAATAAAAGAATGCGTTGCTCCAAAGTCAAATAATACAAGCATATTTTGTCCCCCAAGTAAACAAGATTGCATGATGAGGTTACTTGACTGTGTAGCTTCTGTAGATGTCATAGCAAAGACCCTCCCAACAGCTTTAGCTCTCTCTGCTCCAGAGACTGATGGTTTCTTCGTCGTACTGGTCTTCTTTTCTGGGCATTGGTTAGCAAAATGTCCGAGCTGATCACATATGAAACATTTGCGACTACTCCCTTGTTCGTTGGTCGAACTCTTCAACTATGGGCAATTCCTCTTCAAGTGTGTGCCCCCACATTGGAAACATTTAAAGTCTCCAGAGGTGGTAGGGGGACGGTTGTAAGGCTTATTCATCTGTCTAGCCTCTACGACATTCCTCTGATGTTTGACAACTGGACCAGGGCCCTTCTCTAGGTGCTCAGCACTCTTGGCCTGTTCCACCAAGACTGAGAATCTTTCCTCCCTCAAAGGTGTCACCACCTTTTTCAGCTCATGTTTGAGTCCTCGCTCAAACTTCAGGCACCTTCATTCCTCTGTAATGTCCTGTGAGTAGTACCACACCAAATGCTCAAACTTGTTCACATACTCCTGCATTGTCATATCTCCTTGTTACAGTGCGAGGAACTCAGCTTCCCTGTCCTGCCTGGTCGTGTCAGGAAAGTATTTCTCCAGGAACTGAGTCCTGAAGCTAGTCCACTCCACCTGTTCTTGTCGGGTCTGCATCTGTTGTTGCATTTCGGCCCACCAATACTCAGCATCATCATTCAGCAAATAGGTGGCAAACAGAAGCTTATGCTCATCAGCGCAGTTCATTACTTTGAAGATCTTCTCACATTTGCGGAGCCATGCATCCGGTTCATCAGGAGAGGCTTTGCTAGTGAACTCTGCTGGCTTGTGATGCAGAAAGTTTTCCACAGTTGGCACCCTTACTGGCACAATCGTTGTCCTAGGCTGTACTGCTATAGGCGGTTGCATCGCATCCACCATCCGATGAATGTCCTCCGCGGTGTCATCAACTTCATTTCCATTCCTTCTCCTCCTATTAACAGTCATAGGCTAAATACGCCAGATTTCAACTATTAACAATCAGTCACTTAGTTAAACAAAGCCACTCATATCTTTCCAACATTCAACTCAATCAAACAAACAATCAAACGATAAGCTCACTCCTCAAAAGCCCCGAAATATTTAAAATATTTTCAAAACTTTTGCTCTGATACCAACTGTAACATCCCGGTAGGATATTACTTAAAATAAATAAATAAATAAACAAGACAAAAATAAATACCTCATTTATTATTAAACCATTTCCCTAAAACTCGGGAAATTTTAAAACCTTTAAGGTGAATAATCACTATAAATAGTCACATTACTCACAATTCACTTTTACAGTTCGTAAATCCAAAGTAAAGAAAATTGTAATCAAATTACATGGAAGTTAAATGAAAGCAGTTATAAAAATCCTCTCATACTCAGCGCGCACACTCTGCCATTAAGCATCTCTTGGCTCACCTGAAACATCGTCTGCTCCCGGATAACAAGTTATCTGATCATCGCCACACACAACAGATAGGGTGAGCTATGCACATAAACATAAATAAATATGAAATAACCCCCGACCCATTCATAAATATTTATTTGTTTACAAAAACACCCATTTCCCCACACTCATAACCAATGTGAGTTCATGCATGTACTCTAAATTTGGGATTTCATGTGCTTCCACGACCCTCCTCGCTCGTGGTCCAACCTACAAGCCTATCCCGCATGTAGTTCTACTTTACGGACTCTCACGCCCATTCATTTGAACTCCTCGCTCAGACCTGGACACGCATACCCGCCTTTCCTACTATGAACTCCCTCGCTCATAGCATTCTCAAGTTGAGCATGAGATGAACTCCCTTGTAACACCCCGTTAGAATATTACGAATATTAATAAAATAAAGAAAAGTAATTAATTACACTGCATTTAATAATACATCATTTCCCAAAAACACGGGAAATTAAATCTTTTTATTAATTCCAAATATAACCAAAGTTCATAAACCATAAAAGTTGTACATAATTAAAAAGCCTCTCATCAGAGTTTACAAAATATTTCAAAGCCGAATAATATAAAACTCCCAAGCTTTTCACCCACTCAGCGACTAAGCCTCACCAGCTCCACCTGCAATATCATCTGCTCACGTGTACCGCGTACACGATCATCGTCAATCACAAGCAAATAGGGTAAGCTAAAAGATAAAACATAAAAGTACACCAAACACACACACACACATATATATATATATATATATATATATATATATATATATATGTATAAACAAATAAATACACCAATAACACAAACTCTTCTCTTATCCCGCATGGCCACAACCATATATGATATCATTTCATTTCCCAAAGAACTTTCCCCTTTTCTATCACATGGCCACAACCATGCATATCGTTGCACCTCACGGAAGACTCGTTACCTTCCTTCCACATGGCCACAACCATGTATATCAATGTACATCAAGGAGACTTGTTCCAGCTCTTCCACATGGCCACAACCATGCTAGCAGTGTTCTACATCTTCTATTAAGTATCTCAAGGCGTCTTGTTGCCACACCTATTGGCCACAACTGATAGAGCACGTGCGGGGACCATGCTACGGATCACACACCGTAACGCCAGGTGGAGTTCCCAAATATGAACATAGTCCGTAACGTCTCAGGACTACCAAACTCGTCAGTGAATCACTGAGGAGGACAATCCATCTGGACCCATCCGTACTGGCCACAACCAGCACACTCACATCGGCAACACTCGCCAACCCGAGCCACAACTCAAAGGTTCCTCGTGTTCATCCGCTATCCCGAGCCACAACTCAAGGGAAGTCATTTCGGGCCACAACCCATAGAATGCCACGTGCTTAACCCCCATCCTGGCCCACAACCCAAGGATACGTTCCGGGCCACAACCCAAGGAACATCAGCAATCCCACCATTGAGATATCTTAGAAGCCTTATAGACCATGCCTTACAATTTCCATCTCATTCGTTTAATACAACCATAATACATGCCTTGATCGCACAACAACACCCTCGCTCACTTAGGCTAAAAGCCTTTGTTCAACCAGTCCAGCCTATCTCGCTTAAGCTAGACCCACTAGCTTGGGCAAGCCTCCAGAACCTCTGCAACCTACGAAGTCTCGCCTAAGCGAGTTCCTTCTCGCTTGGGCGAGACCCTCACTTGCCCAGAACTACTTACCTCGCCTAGGCGGCGAGTTACACAAACCACCAATCAAACCTCGATTTCTCGCTTAGGCGAGGAATTCTCGCTCGAGCGAGACAAGCATTCGCCCAAATAAACTAAAGTTTCGTGCTTGAGCGGAACATGCAAACAAGCACCCAAACTTTCGAGTTCTCGCTTGGGCGAGGGACGCTCGCCTAAGCGAGACCGCCAGTCGCCCAAAACTGTCACTCTCTACCCGAGCGAGATGAGCGAGCAGTATCAGTCCCACTTCTCTATTAATCTCGCCTAGGCGAGCCTAGCTCGCCTGAGCGAGAATTGCAGAGTTCTACACAGAGTTACGCATGCAACCACTGCAACACAGAATTGCATGGTTTCTGGTTTGTGAAACATTTTTTAATATGTGAAATTGAACATTTCTGGAAATTTTCCAGGAACCGCCTAGCGGGCCTTTAAAACCAGCAGACGACTCATGTGAATTACACTGCATTCCTGCAAGGAACTGCCTAGCAGCATGAACTGACCGTCAGGCAACACAAAGCCTCTCACCTAGTTTTTGGGTTTATGGATGATCCACCTGGCGATGATGAACATCTGTCAGGCGACGCGAGCATATTTGGCTCGGTTTTGATGTTTTTGGGGTTCTGGGTTGATTTTGATCGGTGGAAAAGGGTGTTATTAATTAGGGGTGCTTGGGGAAAAGGATTATTGTGAGATTATAGTGTGGTGCGAAAGAATTGAATGAAATGTTCAAATATGAATATTAGGGTTTGAGAATTTGGGGATTTTAGATTTTTTATCAATTTAAGTGAAGAAGGTTAATAGAATTATGTGTGTTGGAAGCTTTATGAAGGAACTATGAACTTAATCACGTGAGTGCAACCTATTAAGTTGAAAATTGAGAGAATTTGGAAATTTGGGACCGGTCAAGGTTCGTAGATGCAAGAAGGAAAATTCTAGGTTTAGGGACAACATGAACTGCCTAGTGACACCCTAATTGCCGCCAGGCGCTTAACCAGAGCAGTGGGCATTGTGTGGTTGGCGTATATTGTGGGTTGGGGAGTTTAATGTAGGACATTTGGAATACCAAAAAGGGGATTTGGATATGCTAGATATGGAGTTAACATGATAAATAATCCATGAGGTGGGACTATATGAGAATGCTAAGTTATAACTTATAATTTGGTTTTAACAGGTTTAGATGCCATGATAGTACATTACATGTTAATTAAACCAGAGTTTTGTTTGATGGTGAGGCAGAATATAATTCTAGGAGTTGGAAATGTTAAGTGGATTTACCTAAGTTGAAAATGTAGTGTAAATATTGGTTAAGGCATAATTGTTATGTTAAGTGAAATTGGGTGGAGATTGAGGTAATCTTTGGGGTCAATGATGGGGTATAAGTGGTATGAAGTGGACAGTGGATTACTATGAATTAGCAAGGGTGATCTTTAAATAAATCAAATGGTTGGTATACTTTGGGGTGGTGAGCCTATATAGAAATGGAAATATTGGTAATAAATTAAGAACTGTGGGAATAAAGATGGTAGGATATGATGTCTATAACTTGGTGAAATTTGCAGTATGTTTCTATGCCTGGATTAGGGAAGTAATCTACTATGTTGGGCTGAAAACCAGTAAATTCGCATTACTGGTGTAGCGCCTGGTGGTGAGGGCAAACCGTCAGGCGGTAGCTACAATTCCAGAAGGTCACAGGAGCTTGGGACGTTTAGCGGCAAAGTTGGTTCCGTTAGGCGATACGTGAGAAACCAGAGACTTCAGAGACGTGTGGTCCTTGGCGACAAAAGGGCTCTGCCAAGCGGTCTGGAACTGGATTTCGTTGGGCGGCTCTGAAGCAGCGACAGACGATAATGCAAAGCAAGAGGATGTTTGTTTGGATGTGCGTGGTCTACAATGCTTTGGTGATACCTTAAAGATCGTTTTGCTGGAGTGTTCCTTAAGTTGTGGCTCGGGATAGAGGGAAAACACGTGACATTCCTTGAGTTGTGGCTTGAAATGACATCTCTGGAGTTGTGTCTCGAGATGGTGGATGAACACGAGGAATCCTTGAGTTGTGGCTCGAATTGGCGAGTGTTGCCAGTGTAAGTGTGCGAGTTATGGCTCTTACAGATGGTTCCAAAACCTTGTCATCTTCGGTATTTAGCCAACGAGTTTGGTAGTCTTGGGACATTACAAACTATGTTTCGTATTGGAAACTCTACTTAGCTTTACAGAGTGTGGTCTATAGCAGGTTTCTCACACGTGTTCTACTATAGCTATCAAAACAGGTCACCCGACCCAACCTGGCTCGGCCCACGACGGGTTGGCCACTTAGTGGGTCAACCCAACCCGGCTCACTTATTAGCGAGCCAACAAAATTAGAACCCGACCCGACCCACCACGGGTTGACGGGTTAAACAGGTTGGTTCACTGGCTCACTTAATTAAAAAAAAAAACACACAATTTTTTTTCTTCAATTCCAAGAAAACTAAATTATAATTCCGATTAAAATTTAAATAAAGTTCAATACAATCCAAATAAAATCCCAAATTATGTTAAACTCCAAATACAAACCAAAATCACAAAAACATAAATTACTATCTAACATCAAATCATTATTGTCACTTATCAAACTATAGTATTAGAGTCTTTAATGGATAAATCCACAACATTTTCATCTCTTGAAGCATCTTCTTTATCCCCATCTACAATAAAACAAGAAAAAAATAATGTTAAATAATAATATTAAAAGATTAAGTATTAAATAATTAAATTAATTTTACAATACTAACAATAATGTTACCTGTTAATTCTAAACCATGCAACCAATTTTATGTTAAAATGAGTGCCTCAACATTCTCTGGAAGAATGGAAGAACGATGGTTAGCACACGAGAACCAAGAATAAAAGCAGACTCACTAGCAACGATAGTGATTGGAATGCTAAGCACGTCACAAGCCATCTTAGACAAGTTTGGATAACGATCTCGACGATCCCTCCAATAGCTCAATACATCCAACTTATCAAAAAAGTTTGGATCAAGATTCCCTTCATCTAAATAAAGATCCAATTCAGACCTTCCAGTGTCATTAACATGTTGGCTAAAATAGTCAACATATTCCTAAGACAATATGAAAAGCATTCTATAAATGCAATTTTTCTTGCCTCTGATCCTCTTACATACTTGATACTCTCTCTAATCTTATGTAAAGCATCAGAAGCCACCCTTAATCCCTCTTGCACAATAATATTCAAGACATGTGCACTACACCTTACATGAAAGTAATCTCCATTACATATCAAACTATTTTGCAAACTCAATTGCTCACGCAAAATTTTTTGTAACACCTCATTGGAACTAGCATTGTCTAATGTGATAGAAAAAATCTTCCTATCTATTTCCCATTCAAGCAACAAAGCAAAAAAAATTTGTGCCAAATCATGACCCGTATGTGGAGATTCCATTTTACAAAAGGCAATAATCTTACTCTTCAACCTCCAACTCAGATCAACAAAATGAGCAGTCAAACAAATAAACCCTTCTTGATTTATAGAAGTCCAACAATCAGATGTTAAACAAATTCGACTATGAGATTTACGCATTGCGAGTTTCACCCTCTCTTTGTGTTCATAAAATTTCTTTGAAATATTAGACACAGTTGTATTCCTACTTGGAACTCTTACTTCTGGATTTAGATATACAAGCAATTCTTTAATCCACTTATATTCAACAAAATTATATGGAAGCCCATGTTGAATAATAGTCATTGAAATAAGGTCATCTAAAACTTTTTGGTCAATTTTCCTAGATCTTAATTTTCCAATATGATCAATTATCATTTTTCCCACGTCATTGTCTTTTAATTTCTTTAGGACCGTACACTTTGACAAATGACGTAACATTGTTGAGATCCCTATATTTGAACCACCAGAAACATACTCTGCACCACATGCATTACATTTTTCCTTTTCTTTACCTTCTTTAATACCAATCTTTGTAAAATGACCCCAAACCTTAGAAGTAGTTTCCCTAGGTCTATTACTTTCTCTACCAAAATTTGTAGCCTCATTATCAATCTCTTCTATAGTTGATAGCAAAGAATCATTCAAATTATCATTAACACGTTGATCATCTACTGTTTCAGAATTCATTTTGTTCTGTAATCACCACAAACATTAACTATATCAACAAACAACCAAAAATGTCAAGTAGCATAACTTTAAAACAAAATAAAATATAAAGTAAAAGTGAAAGAAAAAAATAAAAAATAGAAATTAGAACCATGAAAAAGATGAACAATCAAATAATATAAAATCCGAAAATAACAAATTCAAAACATAACAAACTAAAATATACAATGGTGAATTAAAGAAAATAACAATTTAAGTTTGAGTTTTATTTTCTTAATATTATATATATATATATATAACATAGTATATACATATAATATATATACATATAATATATATATATATATATAATATAATATATACATATAATATATATAATATAAATATATATAACATAGTATACATAATATATATATATATATATACATATATAATATACATATATAATCTATATATATATAATAAATAATATATATATATATAAATATAATAAATAATATATATATATAATATATAATATATATACATATATAATAAATAATATATATAAATATAATAAATAATATATATAATATATATATATATATATTATATAATATATAATATACATATATATAATATATCAATATATAATATAATATAATATACATATATTATATATATAATATATAAATAAATATCT
>Ga0214545_1009091_pt1 | contig 15354 bp, 3 predicted proteins | sample CNSS4metaG_FD_160064 | JGI IMG/M metagenome (GOLD analysis project Ga0214545, IMG submission 160064) | Root nodule microbial communities from cowpea collected in UCLA plant growth center, Los Angeles, California, USA - CNSS4 | ecosystem: Host-associated > Plants > Roots > Nodule | place: USA... | reverse complement strand
CCCCAACTCCTCTACCCGATATCCGTCGTTGAAAAGACCCAATAGAAGCTTCGCTTGGCAATGATTGGCGAAGCTCATCGGAACTCCCCTCAACCCTGCCGCACCCAACCACTCCCCCCACGACCCTCTCTCCTCCACCTCTTCACCAGTCCGATATACCCGGGCCAGAGACCCCACTATCCTTGGGCCTAAGAAAACCCGCTCTACAAGGGCCCTGGCCCGCCCCTGCATCGGAAACCCAGCCTCCAGCGAGTCAAACACCGCCGAATAGTGATGCAGCGAGTCCATGAACCTTCCAACGAACCCTCCCACACTGGACCCCACCTCTTCCTCCACCAAAGTCACCAGCCTCGGCTTCAACTCTTTCGCTCCACTCAAAAACGACGCAATCGAATCGGGCGTGCGGTAACTCAGGTGCGGTAAGTTTAACATGCAGTTCAAAACCAAAGCCTCTCCGCGAACCAACTTCAGAGACGAAGGTTTAAACGTTTCGTCGGGATCCAACCTGCACTGGTGGAACGTGAAAGGCTGCCCAAGGGATGCGGCGAACGCCGTCAACCGCCTCCCGGTCTCCTGCACGGTGGTGATGGAGCGGCGTCCGGTGCCGGTTCGGGACAATGCTGTGATTCGGAGGTGTGGGCCCGGTGGACCTGTTTTGTCGGAGGCAAGGGCCTGCATGAGAGAAGCCCACTGGACCCCTTCCATGATGTCGTAGTCTACGATGTGGACTCGGCGCTCGTGGACCACCGCCTCGAGGATGGCCTGGTTGGCGGTGAAGTGCCCGAACTTGATGTAGGGAGACATGTCCTGGAGCAGTTGGAACGCCGCGAGGGTGTCGTTTTGATGATGATGATGATGATCGTCGCGGGGGTGGTGGGACCCATATGTGATGTTGTAGTGATGTTTGCTGTGATTGTGCGCACCCCCGGCGCCTTCTAGCAGGCCCCGGAGTGCGTCGGTGAAGTAGGCGGCGAGCCTCTCCATGTTGGAGCCGTGCGAGGCGTGGGACACCAAATCCTTGAGCCGAACCAATATCACTCGAGCCAGTTCGCGACTCTTGGTGGTGCCGGTGAGGGCCTCCGCGGCGGCCATGAGCAGATGGACCAGTCTTAGGCCCTTAGAATCGTCGGCGGCAGCTGTTTCTTCATCCTCGTCGTCTTGCTCCGTTATAGAGGCCGAGGGGGAGTTACTGGCGGCGTGGTCGTCAGGGCTGGGATACTCGGCGGGACCGTCGGAGACGATAGAGTCGATAAGGTTGTGGAAGTCATCGTGGGATCCGGTGAAGGCGTCCCAGTTGACGAGGGGGGACCAGTGGTTCCAGTTGCAACCGTAGTCGTCGTCGGAAGAGGGGGTGGTGTGTCGAGAGAAGTGGAGGTTGTGGATTACATCCATGTCTGGGTCCATGTCTATTTCCATGTTGGAGGTTGGGGAGAAAAGAAGAGAGAATAAAAAGAAAGTGGGTAGATGTATGATGTATTAAGGAGATGCAGAAGTGGAGTTGTGTGGTGTGGGGTGGGAGATTTATAAAGGGGTTGAGAGTGGAAGAAGAGAAGGGTGTTGATGGGTGACTGAGAGTTTTGCCGGCTGCCCAGTTGATGTTTCATTCAATTTTAATAAAATATTACCTATTCATCATCATTACTGGTGCCGTTTTTTATGGGTGGTAGTGTTACTTCGGTGCCTTGGGGGTTTATAAGTGCCCTTCCATGGTGGACCTTTGAATAGGCATAGAAGGCCAAATTGGTAATTCCGTTAAGAAATAATTCTGAATTTCAAGGTTGCCTCTACATGTCTCTAGATAATTTTAGGGTTCGATCGGGAGTGGCGGAGCTGGTGTCGACGATGGCGGAGTGGAACTCGCAGCTGATTGTTGAAACTATATGATTCTGCCACAAAACTATATGAATTTACAGAGTCTCCACATCATGGTAAGCTATAAATATCTGTTACAAACCCTTTGTTAAAATAGGCACAAGCCACGCCCACAGCTTTAAACATATAATGAGAGTGGTGGTATAGTATAGTGACATGAGTGATACTTAATTATTGTTTAGTAGCTAATGGACTAATAATAAAGTCAATGGTTGACTTGAAATGTACAAGTTATGAGATTGTTGCAGCAGCCATAGATGCACCCAAAGAGTTACTTAACTAAATGGCCGGCATGTTCCTCAAAATCAGGCAAGGAGGCAGTCCCATATTTGTGAGGCAGTTTCTCATTTCATGACTCGTAATAAAATAGAATTTAGGGTTACATGTTATATGTGCTATAACATTAAAAATAACCACTCCTAGGAAATAAAAATAATTAGGAAGCAGAGAAGATAATATTTGGTCACAAACTATAACCATTTTAAGTAATATAGCCTTGAGGTGGCTCTATAGTTGAGTCCCAATCTGCAAAACTGAATGTCAAACACAAATAATTAGAAAACAGCTGAAAGTACAAACCCTTAAATGTCATGGTTCGAAAATTCCAGACACAGGTGTGATCTTCATCTGCCAGTTGTTACTTCAACAGTGTCCACAATTATTTTAATCTAATCGTATTACACTAATCAATTCTCTAAGTTTATAAAATACTGATAGCATAATCGTTTTAAATATATTCTTTTTAATATGGTATAATTCAGGTTTAAACCTTAACTATTTCATTTAATATATTCACCTCGTAATCAAATATATAAATTATAATTAAACTTAATTATTAATTTGGTCTCATATTGAAAAGAATAAAATTGGATGGTTTTAAAAAATTGAGGTACTGAATTGAATCAAAAATTTAAATAGAGGACTAAATTAAAAATAATTATTACCACTGCCACGTGTTATGATGGTAAGTTGTCACGTAGTACGACGGTAAACTAACACGTGACGGTTTATAAATTTTTACAAAAAATACTAACAAAATTTTAAAAAAAATTAAAAATTTTACGGCTTGACACTTGTCTTGTATGGACACGGTGTTAATTTTAGCTTAACGGAGATGACCAAATTGAATCCTGTTAGATAATTGGGATACTAAATTGAACAAACCAAAAGTATGAGGACCACATTGAACTTAATCAAAAAATTGGAATACCAAATCAATAATTATACCTAAAATTTATATTTATAAATTGAATTACTAATGAATCTTTAAAAGTTGTAAGAAATGATTTATACACAATGTTAGTTTTGCATTTGAGACTTCTAAAAAAAAATCAAAAAGTTAGTTTTTATTTTATTTTATAAATATTGAGTCTCTTGATACAAATTTAAATTAATCACTAAATGCTATAGTAAAGAGGATAAGATTCATTAGTAGTTTAAAAGAAAAAGACTCAACCACAATATTTATCAATAAATTTTACCTTAGTGAATTTTATGTTTTCTTATAAATCTTCTGTTGTGTTTTCACTATTATCTACCTAAAAATCGGTTCATGAATTTGATATCAAACAACATGAATCTAGTTCTTTATCAACCAATTATTTATTGTTGACTTAGGTGTGTTTTTCTTTTTCATAATCTTGATTTTTTAATATGATATGAATTTGCATTTTTATATTATTAGAATTCAAAATAAGAATGAATTGAATCTTGATTTAATAATTGAATAAAAATTAGATTGAATAATATTTAAATTTAATGATTAAATCAATGAATTATTTAAACTTAAATCTAATCAATAGATAACTATCATTTTTGGATTGTTTTGATGTTTAAGCACGTGGATAGATCTGTTTTGATTATTATTAATTTTAATTTTAGCATATAACTTCTGTATTCTATTTCATGTTTTACAATTGTAATCCCTAAACACCGAATTTTAACTTTTCACAATTGTAAAAAAAAAAAATGTTAAAACTGACATATAATTTAATATATATATGTGTTATATGAAAATCAACCTAATTATATTTTATACTATAAAATTCTAAAAAATCTAATATTATTTTAATTTCACCTAGTGCTGTATAAATCACTTCATATAAGGAGATAAAATCAAAAACAGAATCCCGATACGGAAGAAAACATACCAAAAAATATGAACCATTTATTATGTAATCCAAATTCTTCACTCTAATTGATTGAATTGAGCAAAAAACATGTAGTTATATATTGTGTTCAGCAAGATGAATCTATAAATTCCGGAAATTTAATTAATTTCTATTTTTTAATACAATTTTGGGTTTTAAGTCAAACTTTGTCACCCACCCCTATCTCCTAGCTAGGTAGTTTATTGTGCACACAAGTTGCTTAGTGATTTGCACATATTCTTGTATTCTAAATAATTCAAAATTATGGGTAACAGAGTTTATTCAGTGCATGATATTAATAAAGTAGCACCACATTAATTTAAGAATTCACAATTACTTTAGAAATAGACAACGGATAAATCAAACATGTGGTTGTTCGTAGATTAATGGTTTATGCATGGTTATGGTGGGTGGGTCAAGTAACTGGCCATTGGAACACATTATTCTAATAACTAGAAGAGATTTTCTTTGCAGTATAAATCATAGTTTGAATTAAAAATAATAAGGGAATCTTGGGTCTATGCAAAGAGACAAGAATCTTTATATTTTATTAGGTATATGCTAGCACAAAGCACATATATATAATAAAGTTGCCAAAGCATTGTGTCTTTAAACTCATTGGATAATCTCATTTTTTTTTATGTATTTTAAACTTATTTTGTCAAACTGTGCCAACAATACTGTACTCTAATTTGTTAATAATTAGTATGGATGTTCGTTGAGCCATTCTGAAGAATATTTATTAATTAAACCCTAATTGCATTCAATTTGTTAATCTTGATATGAGTATGTGGTTAAACGTTTTTGAGAGGTAGTTCATTTGACTTTAATTAAAACTCTTGAATATTTTTTTCAGAATAAAAAACATAATGTTTTGAATTGCACTACATATTATATATTATTCTCTTCACATATCTTTAATTAGATAGGTTTAATTTCTTTCAATAACCATTCAGCGCGTTTCCTTACATGTTAAAGAAAACCCACCAATGTGTAAAATTATAAGCAGTTTCTATAGGAAATAATGCAAGTTGGCGTCAATGATGGTGTTTGATTATTCTTAACTAATATAATTTAATACAGAATCAATGCAAATTTTCTGAACAGCATGAAATGAAATTTGTAAACCAAAAGAAATTTAATAAATTCTTTCGTCAACCATACATTATTTTTTTCATTAACATGTCAAATTTGTTATTTAATTTTTAATTTAAATTGAAACAATGTCACGTCTTATTCGTACTTTTTCCTGCAAAAGACTTCGTACGTACTAATTACCAAACTAAAACAGATTATTCCTTGTTTTAGTGAATAAAAAATATCTCGTTTCTTTGATAACAAATCTTAATTAGAACCGACTATATAAATTAAAATAAATTCTCAAAATATTTATGTTTTATTAAAAATTCAATCTTCTATGACAGAAAACATAAGCATATAAGGTAAAAATTTCAAATACAAAAAAAATCACGATCGCAAAGAATAATCATTACATGCGAATTTGTATAACACACAAAAAACACACATTTCCTTGAATAAAAATTTAGTTATCTCTCACAATACCCTACTACAAAAGAATAAGAAAAATCAAACAATAACTCAAAATATTTTTGACTTTGGACAAGGAATATTATAGACTTAAAATTCATTATATAGTCAGTAACACTCACTTCCTAACTTCTCCTAAATGATATAAGACATTTCAATATGTATTATTTTCATCAGCCCAACAATCATCAACATCATAATGATATTGTAGGATGGATAATCAACTAATTAATCCAATTTTTCTTTTTACGTGTATTGATCTAATAGTTTGACCCATAAGTTTAAAACCTAAGATGAGTAATTGTAGTAACCATAAGTTTTAGTTTTACTTTAATTAATGAACAATTCAGTTGGAATTATGTATAGGTGAATTGAATGATTAGTGAATAAATATAGATGCAATTATCGTCCATAAATTATTGTACTATCTCTGGACCAAGTTCCATATGCTAATAATTTCAATTATATCCATCACCATAATTAGATGTTAATTAAAAAAATTAGGCAGAAAAGGTTAAAACTGAAGCCTAATGATGTCAGTGATTCACATACCTCATCCTAGATTATTAAAAGAGTTTAAAAACTAAGAAAGGGGCTGTGAGAGCTATTTAATTGTCCTCTTTAGTGTGAAAGAATAAACAAATGTGTTATTTGAACTAATTGAAAGGAATTTAAGTGTTTTTTTTTTCCTCTCACTTGAAATTTTGTAAGCATCATATACAGTTTCATTTTGTCCATTAGGCAACCAAGTTATTTGGACAAAGATGGAGAAAATGGAAATATATAAAAAAAAATTGAAGAGGAAATGGAGGCTTGTTCATACCCTTTGTCTTCTTTTAATATCTTTTTTATTTTACTATTTTGTTTTTCTTTTAACCCTTTTCTTCTTTTGTTGGATGGAGCATTGGTCCATGATTAAGACTGTATGTAGTAGCTTGAATTGACAACTAAAACTCCTTAATTAAATTAGTTAATTATTTCTTATTTTACATTTAAATAGGATAAAATTACACTCTTTTGTCCTTTTACAAAACTGAAACCAACTTATCAGGATTAAAAATATTAGTTATTTTAGTTGAAAGTATTAAATAGGTCTTAAATTTACTTATTTCCAAAATTACCCTTGAGAAGATAAAACGCCTAATCACTGACTATTTATTTAGCTAATTGAAAAGACAAATTTTTCGGTAAAGAGGTGATTGATAAGAACGTTTTAGATTGTTGTATGAAAGAACCACCAAATAAATACGACTTTTTATCTGACTCTATATAAAATGAATCTTTTATATTGATTTGATAAATTTTTTTAATTTTAATTTCAAATTTGGAATAACAAGTGATTTAGTCCTTTAATTTATTAGTTCAATTTATTTTATTTTTTTTATTATTTTTGGATTCAATTTAGTCTTTAAATTTTTAAAAAATATTTAATTTGATATTCTTATTATTTTTATTTAATTTAGTCATTTTTTTAATAATTCAATTTTATTCATTCCGATTTATCCGATTTGAGACCAAATTAATAATTAAGTTTAATTACAATTTATATATACATATTAAATATTTTTTTATAATTTATACATCAAATTATTCCACCTAACTACTCAAATTATTTTATTTTTTATTTCGTACCTAAATATTTTTTACATGTGGGTAGAGTGATATGATGTATAAATTATAAAAAATTATTTTAACATGTATATATAAGTTGTAATTAAACTTAATTACTAATTTGGTATAGGATTAGAAGGAAAAAAATATCTAAATTGAATCCAAAATAATAAGGGGTGAAACTTAACCTTTTTTAAAAATTGAAGAATTAAATTAAATCCAAAAATGAAAAATGACTAAATAATTAATTAAAACTTTCAATTAATCCAATAACTATTTTTAATTTTTATATGAATACATTTAAATTTTCAGATATTTTTCACTATTTTATATTATCTTCTTCTCCCAGAATTATTTTAAAAAGTTTACCCAACTAAACTTTTACATTTTTTCATTCCCTAGTCGATCACACAAAACATGTCAAGTGAACATTCAATTTGTTGAAAAGAAGGTATTAGAATTGTAAAGAATTTTAAATTCTAAGAATTTAAATTATTTCAATTGATATTCTTTTATTTTCAAATTTATCGTTTCGGTAAAGAGTTTTTTTGTTTTCAATTTTCAAAATCATATGTTTGAATAGAGCATACAAATTTCTTCGTTTCTAAAGCATCATCTTTTGATAAATAATCAAATTTATCAGTTTAAAGAAAAAAAATCTATATCTAAATAAAACAATTAGTTTTAACTTATAAAATATTTTTTTTTCAATAAAAAAATAATATAAAGAAATTTATTGATATTTTATACTTATTTTATTTATATTTTTTTTCAAAGGGTTAATCACAAGCCACTACTATAATTATTTATTTTATATGCATAGGTAACTTGTAGCTATAAATTCAAGTCTTGCAGTACCAACGTCGAAAGATTTGGTTGGCAAAAGGTATAAAGTATACTCTTATTTGTTTTTTTTTAATAATGGGAAAATTACACAAACGTGTAACTTTGTAGACTATGTTATGTTCTTTTCGAAGAAATTACTGGGAAAGAGATTAGATGAATTTGGATAGATTTAAAGTAAAGTTTGTGTTATTTTTATTTTTAAAAAAATTGAAAATGATGATAAAATATTTAAAAATAAAGTTTGTAAAAATTTATGAGAAATTTAACTTATATGACCGATTAAAAAAATAGTTTATAAGAAATTTAAATCATATGACCGATTAAAAAATAGTTTATACGACCGATTGAAAATATGTTGTGTTCTTTTTGAAGAAATTATTGGGAGAGAGACCAGATGAATTTAGATAGATTTAAAGTGAAAAGTTGGTGTTATTTTTATTTTTAAAAAAATTAAAAATGATGATAAAATATAGTTGAAAATAAAGTTTGTAAAAGTTTATGAGAAATTTAACTTATATGATCGATTAAAAAAATAGTTTATGTAAATATTTATCTAGTTTTCCGAATTTGATAAAGTCATTAATCAAATTTCAAAATTTGGTAAAAATCTTAATCGAATTTCAAAATTCAGTGGAGTTATTTATCAAACATTGTATTTATCGAATTTTGAAATCCTGTATCCTTCTTAACCAGATTTCCAAAATCCAGTTCTTTGAGTGTGGGTGGATGGGGGCTGAATGTTGTGAGAAAATTAATATATAGGAGTGAGAAATTTTACCCTAGTCAAAGATTAACTGACTATTTTGGCTTTCAGAAAATATTTGGGGATGTTGAAGAAATCATTAGAGGTGCAGGAAGAAAGCACCCCATTTCGGATTGGTTAGCGCTGGACAAAGGCTCGGCCCAGAAGACTTTAATAAAAAAAAAGAAAAAGCGGTTTGAGAAGCTGCTTGATGCAGAGTGAAAGAAAGGGACCCTTTTAGATATCTTTTTCCCCTTTAGATTTGTTTCATCCTCTTATTACATAATAAGCTTTTATAAATCCGAATTCGCTTTTGTAGGTTTATTCGTGCTTAGAGATGTAAAAATAAGTTTCACCTCATGAGGGATCATTATATGTTTGAATTAGGAGGGATCATTATATGTTTGAATTAGGTTGGGTAGAAAAAAATTTAGTTTTTTTTTTTTAAATTGTGTTGAATTGAGTCCGACTTACTTAATTCACGAGTTCAACGAGTTTAAGGTGTGTTGAAGGTGGATTGAGCTATTTAACCCACCAACATCTTTTTACAAATTTTTTTAAAATTTGTTTGTTATAATTATTTAGTGTTCCTAATTATATAGGTTTACAATCTCATATTTTTAAATGTTAGAATGTTACTCAATAATATTTGAATAATTTGAGTGTTTAATTAATTTGTATATCATGTTATATATCTTGATACTTTAATATTTAACTATTATCTTTATAATAATATTTTGAGAGTTAGGTAAACATTTTGATTTCACTATCAAACAAAATAAATTAAGTCAATTCATTCTTATTGTAATTTTTGACTCACTAAAAAGTGAGTCTGATTGAGTTGACCATTTTTAAATTCACCCCATAATGAACTAATCCATATGGGTCAGGTTAATTCACTTTGACACTTTTTGTATTGATTAACGGTTGAATAGAAAATTATTTGAATATTGTGATTATCGTTATCGCTTAATCTTTTTATTTATTTTGTAATTTTTATGATACATTTTTTATTTATCCTGTAATTGTTCGGCCTTTGCTGGACTCTTTAATTGGATTGGACATGGGGGCTTCTTCCTACACCCCCAAACCTTCTCTTGTACCCCAATAATTACCCTTTTGACCCTAATCAAAAGTATGAAACGGATTCCGAAATTCGTTTCATAATTTTTCATATTTTTGTATGAAACGGTTTCAGAAAAGTATGAAACGGATTTTGAAATCTGTTTCATATAAAAAATTAAAATTTATGAAATGGATTTCGGAATCCGTTTCAGAAAAGTATGAAACGGATACCAAAATCCGTTTCTAGAAAAAAAATTAAAATTTGTGAAACGGATTTCGGAATCCGTTTCAGAAAAGTATGAAACGGATTTCAAATTCCGTTTCAGAAAAGTATGAAACAGATTCCGAAATCTGTTTCCAGAAAAAAAATTAAAATTTGTGAAACAGATTTCGGAATCCGTTTCATACTTTTCTGAAACAGATTCCGAAATCCGTTTCACAAAAAAAAATTAAAATTTGTGAAATGGATATCAGAATCCGTTTCAGAAAAGTATGAAACGAATTCCGAAATTCGTTTCTAGAAAAAAAATTTAAAATTAAAAACGTGGTTGTCGTTGATGTCACTGAGGGAGGGGTCGAAGGTAGTGTCAAACTCGACGACAAAGGAGGTTGAGCTGGGGGAGGGTTGGGGGAGGCCCATGGAGAGGGCGGGGAAGTGGGTGGAGGAGGCGATGAGGAAGGCGAGGCCTTCGCCGGAGGGGCAGGAGGGAGAGGAGAGGATGGAGAAGGAGAAGCGGGAGGAGAAGGAGGCAGTGGAGTTGGTTTGGGGGTCAAGAAAACAGAGGGTCAAAAGCGTAATTATTGGGGGTACATGAGAAGGTTTGGGGGTGCAGGGAGAAGCCCCCTAACAAAATAAATTAAGTAAATTCATTCTTACTGTAATGTAATAAATATATAAAATAAATTGTAAAAAAAATTGTAAGTGAACCAACCTACCAATTCACCAACCTGTGGTGGACGGACCGAATTACGAAATTTTTGACTCACTAAAAAGTGAGTCTGATTGAGTTGACATTTTTAAGTTCACCCCGTAATGAACTAATCCATATGGGTAAAGTTAATTCACTTTGACACCTTTTGTACTTATTAACAGTTGAATAGAAAATTATTTAAATATTGTGATTATCGTTATTGCTTAATCTTTTTATTTATTTTGTAATTTTTATGATACATTTTTTATTTATCTCGTAATTTGTTCGGCCTTCGCTGGACCCTTTAATCGGATTGGACATTGTTATTTTATGGAAGAAGCCCAATATTTTTTATCAGCATAGAAGAAGCCCAAGTGACCCAATGCAGTTATACATTTCAGCTTTGTAAAAAACTAAAATTTAGTTTGACTTTTAAAATGGACTCAAGATGGTGTAATGGTGTTTGCCATTGTGTACACCCCCTTTGAATAAATTTTTCAATAAATTGTACCATTTCTTTCGGAAACTTGTGTTTTCTCTTTCAATTTCTTTGTTTATCGGTTCATGTTTATTATAAAATTTACTTTTTGTTATATATGTTTATTTTGTCAACAGATATTCCAAAAATTGTTTCTTTAACATTTGATATTATTAATTTATATTTTTACCTATATCTATTTCGCTGTGTCCATTATGTTGATCTTTCTATCGATCTCATTGATTTTTTCTTTACCATTTTTCTTTTCTAAACAGGCCAGGTAAAGCAGATAAATCACTTATTTTAGAGTTTAAAAAATAGTCTAAAAATAATTAATATTAATATTTTTTTTATTAAAAATTATAAAATTATGTTTAAGAAAATACACCTCAATTTTTTTAGTACTAATATGTTTTTATTAAAAATTATAAAATTATGTTTAAGAAAAAAAGTCTCAATACTTTTTTACTTCTATTAAATTAATTATAAGTTTATGTTTGAGAATAAAATAAAATAAAATTAGTATTGTGTCTGTTAATTTTTATTGGTATTAAAAAATGATATTATTGAGTTAAAATGTCTTTTTAGTAAATTATAATTTTGTTTATGAAAAAGATAATGTTTAGTTATCTTTATTCTTTTATAGTCAAATTTAATTATATCATTTTTATTTTTTTGTGACTTCTCTTGTCTCTCCTTAGCTTCTTTTATTCTAGAGTTCTATTTTAGGAATTTGACGAATTATATTCTTTAAATCTTATATTGTATATGTGTACCAATTTTTTTTACCCTAATTTTTTGTTAGTACATTTTTTATTTCTATTTGTATTGTTGTTGTTTTTATTTTTCGTTGAATTTGTATTAGAATTATAAATATGTTTCTTTTGTTCGGTTTTATTTTTTGGTAATTTTTTAATTATGGATTTCAGGAGTTTTTCGGCATATATCTTGACGAAGAACCAAAGTTTTTCTACAAAACTATAACATATATTAGGTTTTAGCCCTTTGATGGATAATAGATTTTTGGAGTTTTTCAACATATATCTTGACGAAGAACCAAAGTTTGTCTACACAACTATTACATATATTAGGTTTTAGCCTTTTGATGGATAATAAATTAATTGAACCATAAGAATTAAAAAATCAGAAATGTGACAAAAAAATAAGATCCAGATCTAAACTGTATGTTCAAAGTTAAAGATAGTTAAAGTTTAGAGAAAAAAAAAAGAATTACCTTTTTTATAACAAAAATCATAGAGAATATCTCTCCTTAAAAATATTTCAAGTTTATGAAAAGAAAAATACTTATCTAATATTGATGGATTTGATTTATTTTAAAATTAAATATCTGAAATGGAATTATGGATTTGAAAAATGAAAAATTAATTGACATTCTCCATCAATAGTGAAAACACATGCACGCTATGCACATGTGTATTCACTTTTTTTTAATACCAAAACTAATGAAATTATCATTATAAAAATAAATATAAATAATTTTTACAATTTAATTATAGATAATTTTTATTTATTTATTTTTTAGGTGATTTTTTTAATTAAAAAAAATATTAAATTAAAAAAATCTATTAAAATTAAATAGACGATAAATTGAAAGGTAGAAGTGAAAAAAAAAAGAAAGCGGACACCAAAAAGTGAAATTCCCTTTATGTAGATATAGATATAAAAATAATAACTTCTTTTTCATATATATATATATATATATATATATATATATATATATATATATATATATATAACTTATATAGAATAATGTTAATAATTTTGATATAAGTTATTTTGATGAAAAAATTTTCTCAAAATTAAAGATAAAAAATAATAAAAATTTATTTAAGATCAACAATATCTCAATAAAATTAAACAAATTAGTCTAAACATGTTACATAAAATTAATTATAATAGTTTAATGAATGATTTCACATAAAAATTTAAAAAAATTATTTAGAAAGAAAATATTTTTTAATTTTATTTTAGACCTTGAGTTGCCGTATTTTTAAACTCATTTATATTGCAAAATCTTTCCCATAAGAGCATCATAGAAAAATCGTTGATTTGATCGTCTGAGAAGGTTGGTTTTCTAGTAGACTTTTTTACTCTTAAATCTTCACAATTGATATGGAAGGCGAAAACAAAGAGAAGATGCGCTTTGTTGATTTTTTTTATTAATTTGAAGCTTATGGGTAAGTACTTTTTGTTTCTCAAAGAAATATTTATTTATATTGACTTGATATTTGTTTTGGATTATTAACATTTTTATTGTCTGGAAATGTTTATTCTTTATGTCTCACTCCCAAAATCTTTAGTGTTTGTTTTTTTGGTTAAATGCTAGTTTTTTTTTTTTCCCTTTTAAGAGTAGAAGTAAGTGTTTTGGTTTTGAACTCATAAGTGTTTCGGTTGTTAAGTTTTCTGTACTTACGTATCATAAATTATAACTGTTTGTATACCTGAAATAAGAGTAGAGATGTTAAAATGTGTAATTTTTTTATTTATATTTTGTTGAATAGTATGACAGAGAATGGATAATATTAGTCATGTTTTTTTGGACTATATGATATTTTTTTGGAAATAATTCATGATATATTGGTGGTAAGCATGATAAAGACATTAGTTTTTAATTTGACTGTGATTGTCATTTCATGAATTATTTTAAAAATTATTTAAATGTTTGAATACTTAAAAATAAATAAATAAATACTTTTTTTTATGTGGATTGGTGAGTCAATCCAATTAATCCATTAACCCGTGATGGATTGAGTCGGATTGCGAAATTTTTAACTCACCATAAGGTGAGTCGGATTTGGTTTACTCATTTTCAACCCGACTCATGATGACCTAATCCTTGTGAGTCAAGTTGGTTCATTTAACATGTCTAAACAGAAGATTTTTTTTTTTTTTTTTACAACAAATCCATTTTTTTAATGGTTACAGTGTGATATTTTTCTTACACGCATAATTGCATGAGTGAATAATCATAGGATATGAGTTTCATAAATGGACAACTTGTAAAATAATTCTAAGGTACACAACATTGAGTTAGGGACAGATCAACAAACAAGGTTTACATAAAAAAAATCGTCTAATTAACATCAAATTTTGGGTCAGTAACATCAAATTAATAGTAATTTTTTTTCTATTTCAATTATGTTTATATAGTGTCAAAATCCTGTTACCTTTTATATATCTTAGAATTTTCTTATTTTATTCCTACCATATTTATAAACTTTACTACATACAGTAAATATTTGTTTAAGTCCGCACTCGTTTAAGTTTGTATTCTGCCTAAATCCGCATTTAAAAATGAAAAAATTTCAGATTAATAATTTTGTGACTTTATTTTTAGAAAAAAATGTCCTAAAGTCATCTAACTTTATATTTTGTTACACATATATATAACAAATTCCTTCTTTTATAACTTATATCTTATATCTGTCATATTTTCATAATTTTTAAAATTTTACAACACTCATAATATTGCATACTGTAATTATATTATATAACTCATAATATTTTATATTGTAATATGATTCTTAAAATTTTATAAACCCGTATCTCAATTAAGTCCTCATCAAACTCTCAAAATTAAAATACAGACTTAAACAAATATTTAATATATATCTTACTATTAAAACTAGCATTATGTATTTAAAAATACTTATATTTGTTTTCTTAGAATTACCTCACTATAATTATGTTGATTCCCGTTTAGATGGTTCAATCCTTGTACAACTTTTTTTTACCTTTATTTGAATATTATTTTGAGCCACAGATATGAAAATAATTTCCAATTCAAATAACGAGTTTTTAACCTTTGAACCTATCTTTCCAAACTTAGAAAAATAATAATTAAAATAGTGTATTTTAAATTATAGATAAAATGTTCCATATAACTAAATATTGATAATTTACCTCGTCATTAGAGATGGCAAATAAACCCGTATCCGTGGGTATCACCCGAACCCGTCCCCGTTTTGACGGGAAATCCCCGTTTTGACTGGGTATGGATATGGGTATGGGTAATACCCGAAATTTTCAACTGGGGATGGGGATGGGGATGGGGATATATATATACCCGCCCAAATACCCGTCCCCGCTTAAATTACTAAACTATTTATA
>Ga0214545_1009084_pt1 | contig 15361 bp, 2 predicted proteins | sample CNSS4metaG_FD_160064 | JGI IMG/M metagenome (GOLD analysis project Ga0214545, IMG submission 160064) | Root nodule microbial communities from cowpea collected in UCLA plant growth center, Los Angeles, California, USA - CNSS4 | ecosystem: Host-associated > Plants > Roots > Nodule | place: USA... | reverse complement strand
ACTTATATATTGAGATATATAATAAATGAATACAAACTAAGAGTCCAATATAAAAAGTTCAAACTAAATAAAATAAAAAATTACAACTTTAAAACCAAAAAAGTGGATAAAGAACTTTGATATCTCTACTTGTTCTTTCACTTTCAACTTCAAAAAATAATTCAGGGTGATCCTCTACAGAGAGTTGATGAAGAGCACAAAAGTCTTTCCAGCCAGATCCTATCTTAACAGACCTACATCTTATTATCAATTTACACTCGACCTTGCCCCTGGGTCCATGTAAAACAACAGAAGAAAGTCCACTCTTTTGGAAATAAGTAGCAAATTCTTTCTTCAAATACTGAAAAAAGAATGTCAAGAGATATTAATTATTATAAAGCAATGGAAATTTAAAATAATATTAAAAATTCAAAACTAACCAGGTGGCTTGCTTGACAGTAGTATGTGGATAGTTCAACAGTAAAATGGATTAAGTTTGACATAGAGAGAGGACGACGTATGGCAACATTGTTGAGGAACTTGGTCTTGATTCCTGTGTTTGCAGAACGTTTAGAGACGTGGATTACGAAAGATGAATTTCCCACGTATTTGAACACAACCAACTTGTCTGACTGATCTCCATAGAAAGATCTTAGTTGGTTCCAGCCTTGAGTAATCATTGGAGTGTGAATATCCATGTTGTAAGTAACATGGTGAACATTACTTTGGTAATCCACAACAGTCCATTTAGCACCAAGGTCCTTCCAATAGCGTATGATGAAGACTCGGTCGACGTGTCCACAGTCCTTAAAAGATCAATAAGTTAAGAACAAATAAATAAAAGTATTTATTTAACATTGAATAAAAAAATATACCTGGTCTATCAAAAACATAGAAATGAATCCGCCAACCAGATCTGAAGAAAGTATGGATTGTGGTGTGGGCATGGGTTCCATTGAAGCAGAATAGGTTGGTGATGAAGTAAAATTGTAAGAGAAGAAAATGGTTCATAGTAGAGAAATCAGATGTCTGACTTTGAATTGGTAAACACAGGGAATATATATAAAAGAAATAGGAGAAGTCAGACCTGTTGGAAGTATCCGTACAAAGTGAATAGTCTTAAGTGGTAAAAGTAGAGGTTAATAAATACGAATTCAAAAATTAAACGTGAAATAAAAAAAAAATTATGAAACGTCGTAAAAGTATAAGTACAATTTTTTAATGTAATTTTGTAATGTTGCTTTTTTTGAGGATGGTGTATATTTAATACCCTGAATATAATAAACTTTAATAATTATAACGTGTGGCAGGTGATGGATCAGTTTATTCATCATTATCTCGAGCAGTGCAAAATTTAATGCGTTTGAATACTGATTGACAGGTTGATTTGGAGATTTATAAAAGCAGTATTTGAAGCGGTCAAGGGTGATTTGAAAAATGTGCAAATGAAAACGAATATTGGGTTAAAATTTGTAGATTTGGTGATAGAATGAATTATTAAAAAAAACCAATAACGAAAAAAAAATGAAAGAGTTTAAGAAAGAAAAATAAAGAACATGAAGGGTTTGTACATTTACACTATATTTTGCCAAAATATAGTGTAAGTTGGTAACAATAAAGAGATCTGCTGATTAAATGTTGTATTAAAAAAAACCATGAACGAAAAAAAAAACTGAAAAAGAGATTTGAAGGTAGAAAAGTAAAGAAGATGAACGGTCTCAAAAGTGAAAAAATACAGATAAGCAACAGTTAGATATACATAAACAGAAAAAAAAGTTAGATCAAAAGTTTATTTCAAACCTGATGTTAAATCTGCGGCAGTGAACCATATTAGAAATGTAGCAAACCTAGAAAATACCATGATGCAATAAAATTGTTAGGTATGACAAAATAAAAGAATAATGAGTTGTTCGCTGGAGAAAAGTAGAAATAACCACGAAATCTGGGTAATAAAAAAACGCATGAAGGTAATCCACAAAGATAGATGAAAACGACTTCTGGGTTTAGAAGTCTAAAATAACGATTGAAAAAGATAGATCTCACAAAAAAGAAGAAGAAATGAGTGTTTCGGTTGAGAAAACTCTAAAAAAAATTGCTTTGAAGGTAACAATAAAGAGATCTGCTGATTAAATGCTGTATTAAAAAAAACCATGAACGAAAAAAAAACTGAAAAAAAGATTTGAAGGTAGAAAAGTAAAGAAGATGAACGGTCTGAAAAGTGAAAAAATACAGATAAGCAACAATTAGATATACATAAACAGAAAAAAAAGTTAGATCAAAAGTTTATTTCAAACCTGATGTTAAATCTGCGGCAGTGAACCATATTAGAAATGTAGCAAACCTAAAAAATACCATGATGCAATAAAATTGTTAGCTATGACAAAATAAAAGAATAATGAGTTGTTCGCTGGAGAAAAGTAGAAATAACCACGAAATCTGGGTAATAAAAAAACGCATGAAGGTAATCCACAAAGATAGATGAAAACGACTTCTGGGTTTAGAAGTCTAAAATAACGATTGAAAAAGATAGATCTCACAAAAAAGAAGAAGAAATGAGTGTTTCGGTTGAGAAAACTCTAAAAAAAATCGACTTCTCCGTTTAAACCTGTAAAAAAAGTGATGAAGAAGTTAAATATGAGAAAATATAAGCAGAAAATGAGTTGTTCGCTTAACAAAACTGAAAACAAAAAATACTTCTCCGTTTAAACCTGTAAAAAAAGTGATGAAGAACTTAGATCTGACAAAATATAAGCAAAAAATGAGTTGTTCGCTTAAGAAAACTCTAAAAAAATATATTTCTCCGTTTAAACCTGTAAAAAAAGGGATGAAGAAGTTACATCTGACAAAATATAAGCCAAAAATGAGTTGTTGGCTGAAAACTCAAAACAAATTATATTTCTCCGTATAAACCTGTAAAAAAAGTGATGAAGAAGTTAGATTTGACAATATATAAGCAGAAAATGAGTTGTTGGCTAAAGAAAACTTAAAGCAAAAAATATTTCTCCGTTTAAACCTGAAAAAAAAGTGATGAAGAAGTTAGATCTGACAAAATATACGCAGAAAATGAGTTGTTGGCTAAAGAAAACTTAAAACAAAAAATATTTCTCCGTTTAAACCTGTAAAAAAAGTGATGAAGTTAGATCTGACAATATATAAGCAGAAAATGAGTTGTTGGCTAAAGAAAACTTAAAAGATGAAGAGCTGAAAAGAGGAAGATGAAGAGTTGTTGAATGTGGTGAGAAAACCAGAGAAAAGAGGAAGGTTGAGAAGAAGATGAAGAGTGTGGACTGCGAAAGAGAGGAGAAGAAAAGAGAGACAGAGAGAGAAAGAGAGAGAGAAACTTTTTGAAGCTGATAATAAATGCATTTAGAATTTTTTTTAAAACGCTGAAAATCGTAGTTGATTGACACGTTAGCTATTTTTCCTTTTGTAGAATGAAAATTTTGAAATGAAGTGGGTCAGATATATTAATTTATAGAGAAACTTGCCATTTGTTAGTTTAGAATTGTATATAGTATTAGATTATGCAAAGCGACATAAGGATGCAAATATGAAACATATTATGTTGAATTTGGAAACTACCTAGACGCACATGCATATGAGTATTATAAATTTGAAAAAGCAAGGGGATAAATATTATGCATTATAAATTGTGACATGAATCCAAAGTGGATCCATGCTACGTTTCATGTGAATGTCAAAATGATATTTACCTTAAACTATGTGCATGGTACCATGCATGAATGAAGACAAGATGTGGATGTAATTCATTCTTATGGCTCAAGTGACACTTATTTACGTGATATGTTAATACAATTGTGATGCACTTATTAAAAAAACATGCATGACATTCATCTAACTAAATTGCTTAATGAGATGTAATGCATGTATGTGCCTCAAAAGACCCTTATTTCCTTGATATGTTGATGCATATGTGACACAATTTAAAATTAACTACTTAATTTTATAAAAGATCAAAAGATTAAAAAAATATAAAAAAAAATGCATGCTCGCTTTGTGTCTTAGAAAGTCTAGAGAAAACCTATTTTATGGTCTATGGGCTTTTACATGATAATTTCAGGGATAGTTCTAAACAATCTCATAAGCCTCTAGAGCTAAAGTCAACCTTAGGACATAATCCACAACGATAGGCGACCTAACAGATGTGGCATGTCAAGAGGAAGAGAACTTTAGATGAAGTCTTCACAATAGTCAAGCATATCCGAGGTCTAGCATTAAATCATTGGACTTCCACTCCTTATGGCTAACTCAGGTCCAGGTATGGGACCCCAATATTAAAATGAATTCACTAGCTTAACATATGTAGTGAGTGAAGGGAACAACCTAACACTACCCAAACCCACACCTACAAAATAACCAGAAAATTCCCAAATAGATATAACAATTGTCTTCTACCCTAGGGTTCAATAATTTCAACAATATAATCATATGAGTACATCAAAGCAAGTAAAGATGACAACAAGACAAACAAAAATAGATAAATATACATGAAGTAAAACAAAAGACATGGGGAAAATGAATATATAAAAGAAACCTACCTTTTGCACACTCAAGTAGTAGGATCAACTCTAAAAAACATCACCATCTATCACAACCAAAATCGCGACGGGGCAATAAAAATAATTTAAAAAATACAGAGGAGTCGCCACCATAGTTTATTATGGAAAACTATAGAAAAACCTTAAAAAAAGAATAGTCTTCGAAACCAAATTTGGGTTCGGGAGTCGGTTACGTGTGAGGAAGGTATTAGCACCCCACAACATTCGTTCTTAGACGGTTCCCTTTAATTAAGCATGCAAGATAAAATAGATTTTTAAAATATTTGTTGTTCCCCAAAAATCAAACAAAATAAATACATATACAAAATAATAAAGATAAAAAACAAAATTATTTTTTCATTTTCTTGGTCTGCCAAGGATTGTACCTCACTCCTACATATTTCCATCTAGAAAATCGAGGATCACGTAGTTATTTGTAAAATATTATTTGAGATGATGAGTTAAAATTTGAAATTTTAATATTTTTAATTATCAAGGGAATCTGAGATTCAACATGATACAAATCTTAGTTATCAAGCAAATCCAAGACTTGACATGATATTATATAATTATATAATTTATAATTTATAATTTATAATTTTTATATTTATATTTATTTTTTAAAATAAGAGAATTAAAAGCCTACGAAGGGGTATTTTAGTTATCAAGCAAATCCAAGACATGACGTGATATTATAGAAAAGAAATAATATAATTTATAATTTTTTTTAAAACTAAGAGAATTAAAAGCCTACGAGAGATATTTCTAATTACCAAGATAAAAATAATGGCATCCAAAAGAGAAGAAAAGAAAAAGGTCGCACATATAAATTAAGTTTCACATGGATTAATCACTCAAATAGAGACGTTCATTCACAATCAGAGTTGTTGCTACAATCGAATAATAAGCTTCAATCGACACATTTAGCCATATAATGGGTCAATCAGTCATACACTTGATATTATAATAGAGTAAAGGAGTCAGGATTCACAACCCATTAATTTTATTATGCTCATCAATACATGAATAACATTAGGAGCAAAAAAAAAAATTACCTTTCAATGCCACGAATAGAGCAAATCCAACTAAGAGAATAGTGAGGTGATCCCTTTGCATGTGTGCTCTGGTAATAAAAAGGAAGAGAAATGTCAAATTTATTTCGGTCTTGCATTAGAGAGATTTTATGCTTATATAGACACCTTGAGATACTACTGAAATCCTAGTTTTTAATTATAATGAAATATATGAGCAGAGAATTGGTCCCAATGAAACGTATTATAGGAATAAGATCATAAAATAATATCCAGGGTATTGATTATAATTATTATCAGAAATATTGTCTCTAATTATTATAATAATATCTTCTCTGATTGAAAAAATCTCAATGAGACACATCTAGTGATGTCAACAGGTCGGGTAGGGTACGGGTAGTAGCTCCCCCGTAACCTACTCGTTGGATAAATATTCGCCCCATACCCGTACCCATATCCGTTAGGTACCCGTTATGTGGGTACTCGCATAAATTTTTAATATCCACTAATATCCACGGTTACTTGCAAGTATTTACAAAAAAATAAAATTAAATATTTAAGAACAGATTTTAATTGTAAATTCAAATAAAATACTATACATAACATTCATAAATCTCAAACAAAGTCCAAATAACTCATTTAAATAATGTTGAATGACAATTTACAAAGAAATGATTTTTTTTAAAACTAATTGATAAAAAAATAACTCATTCAAAATCAATATATTAATATTTTAATCAAATTTTTTATTTATTTATATTTAAATTAGAGTATAGCGGGTACGAGTATCCACGGGTACGGATACTATGATACCTGTACCTGCCCCGTTAACATGCGAGTATAAAAAATATTCGTATCCGTTACCCGCGAGTATCCATTTACACTATCCATTTGCTACCCGTTGCGGGTTTTATCCACGGATACCCATGGGTACGAGTTTTTTTGACATCCCTAGAAACATCACATAGGCATAAAATCAAGATATTTATTCTAATTATTATGAAGAATATTGCTTCTAATAATTAGAATAATATCTTTTTTGACTGAAAAAATCTTGATATGACACATCACATAAGCATAAAATCAAGATATTTATTCTAATTATTATGAAGAATATTGCTTGTAATAATTAAAAGGTTTAATTACATGGATGGTACCCGCTTTGGTAGGAGTGTGTCAATTTGGTACCCGTGGGAAAAAAAGTGTCAATTGCGTCCCCACTTTTGAAAAAGTGCCTCAATTAGGTCCTTTCAGAAAAAAAAATTAACGCCGTTAACGTGTCACTCTCTGATTTTTTTAATTTTTAATTTTTTTTTAAATTTTTTTTTTTTGCAAAAATTGTGTTGCCACATGTCAAGTCCCTGTTGTGACACATGGCAATGTCTGTGACACATGGCAAGATAATGCCACGTGTGGAAAATGTCATTGTACTTAATTGAAATCAGTATTTTAAAAATTGGATTCTTCCTTCTTTTTCTTCTTTTATTTCTTTTATTTCTTTTTTTAATGCTGAAAATTAAAAAAAAATTATTTCACCTCTTTTTTCTTACCTACCATCAATCAAAAACATTTTTTATTTTATTATGTTTAAAAAAAAACAAATGCATTCACCTAGACGAAGTTGGATGTTGACATCTTTTAACTCTCTTTGGTAGTCCTTTTATTTGTTTTATTTTCTTGTTTTGTATTTTTCAAACTCCTTGAAGTTTTGTATATTGTTTTGTATTTTCTTTGACCTCTTTAGTCAAGATTTAGATCTCACAACGTTTTTCACATTGTTTGTTCTTCTTTGCTTAAGTTATTGGAGTTCTTTGCCAAGTCCTAAAGAGAATTTTCATGAGTGGTAAATGACGAGAGTACATTCAAGAAACAACCTATAAGTTTGATACACACGTGGAAAATTGAGTGAAACACTTAGAAAAATAAAAATTTGTTAGGTTTATAACAATGTAAAGAATTATTAAGGTTGGGGTAGGATAGCTGAATAGACTATAACAACTTCATATTCTTTCATATCTGTTTCTTAAATCACTTGATGGAACAAAATTCATGCTACCTATCATTCTTACAAATAGTTTTCAAAAGCTATTTTGCGGAATCGTTTTGAAGAACGAAAAAAAAAATCATACGCACCTATAAATTCTTGATCAAATAATAATTCAAAGCTAATTAAAAACACAATAAAGCACATTTACAACTTGCAATGATTTATCACCAGAAATCAAAGTTAGGTTCAAGAAATCAATGTTTAGTTTAGAACAAGCTCAAACTAAAAATAACCTATGAGAAGAAAACAAAACAACTACCATAAAGAGGAAGAACACTTACCGAAAAGAGATCATGGCTCCTACAAAAGAAAGAACGATTTCAACCATAAAAAAGATGATGGCTTATGCACAGAGAGTAAGCGTTAGAGTGGAAAGATGAATAACATAAATTGTGTGAAGCTTATACTGAAAAAAAAAAACATCGTTTGCGATAGGAAAAGAAATGAACTCGACAAATGATGAAAATATGAAAGAGGCGGGAAATAAAATACGGTAAAATAAAAGAAGTTATACATTAACTGACTATAAACATAACGTAAATTTAGAAATTTTAATAGGATAACGTCAGTTTTCTTAAACTATCAGAAAATAAATGCTACTATAAAACATTTTTCTTGTAGGGTATGACCCCTCAACCTATTAGTGTCGAGCCCTCCCACCTAAAATTGCTTAGCTCTCTCATCTAAAATATCTTCCGCTCCTTTTTAATACACAACCATCAAGAATTAAAAACAACACAAACCACACAAATAGAGTACACTATCATTCTTTTAAAAGTATAATTCATTTATAAAGTAACGATAAATGTAATTACACATTTTATAATCATATCCATCATCTAATTAATATTAGTCAATAATCAAACTCATCATCATTACTGACATTTAACTCTATTCTTAGAAGACTGATACGTTGAATTAAACTTAAAGATTTTGCATTTTTCGTACTATCATTCACTCATATATAGAGCTCCATAAGTCTTCCTCATATGATATGGTGAATTCATTATAACCTACTAGCACTACACTTTTTTAGTTTAGACAACACTAAATTTGACCACGGGTATAAAATTGTTGCCTAAATATAGAATAGGCAACAATTCCATGAATGTGGCTTAAAAACTATAAAGACAATAGTTTTTAAAGTGTAGATATACAAAAAAACGTTATCTAAAATAAACTTCAAAATTTTGTTATTGAAAGTTAAAAAACAAAAAAAAATGTTTTTTTCTCTACCTCATATTTAGATGGAAAAAGAGTAAGTGGCTCGTTCCCTCCTTTATCACACTATTATCTCCTTCAATCTCATACACCCAAACTAGATCTCGTTGCTAGCCCTAGCGCCTCCTCACACCGGTCATCGTCTCCTTCTATCACTACCAAAAAAAAAACAAAAATTAGGTATTACCAATGATCCAAATCCGTTGGAAACAACCATTTTCCATCGGTAAATGACTCATAGGTAATATTTACCGTCGGATTATGACTATCGGTAGTTACCTACGGATATATCCATCGATAATTATCGAAGGAAGAGTTTGTTGGTAATACCGAAGGATATATCAGTTGGTAATTATCGACGGTTAATATCCATCGATAATGTCGAGTGTATGTTTTGGACATTTTTGACGGATTTGGCGATAGATATATCCATCGGTAAATTGAGTTTCATTTTCTAGTGCAATCTGCAATTCCGACATCCCAATGTGAAATAAACAATCAACCACTAGACCTGCAATCTCATACAGATACACAATCGGACCTGCAATTACAAACAAATATCTTACAATATGTCTGTATTTACCACACAAACATCAATTACAATATGTCCACATATAAAAGTAAAAGCAATCCAAACAAACATCAATCGTATATGATCTCCAATAAGTACTGTATCAAGACATAATAAAAAGAAACACGTAATAGAGTCCTAATAATCTACATAATCATCTGAATTATTTTCTTCTTCTTGAGGGTCTTGATGGTGATGGGATTGTGGCTGGACTATGGTGGGCTGGACTATAGTGGGCTAGACTACGGTGCCATTCTAGGGCAAGAAGAACTCAAATTACTCCATTCATTCCATCAATTTCATCCAACTTTTGTGCTCTAGATGCTTAGAAGTGACTAAACTCCTATTTCATTGGGGTTGAATGTAATGAACTTGTACTCTTTGTAATTTTTCTATGCAATATAATTTTTGTCTTTGTTCATATGTTTTATCTCAATTATTCATGTGCATGATGGAAATCTTTGCTATTTGGTTGTATCTAATCATTGAAAAATGAATTGAAACTTAACCTTTGATAGAACAACCGTGAGATTGGGTTCTAGGAATATACGTAATCTCTAGGTCATTCTAGACATCATATTTTAATCTTAATGCAAGTCTTGTGTTAAAATAGTTAAGGAATTAATGTTTTGGCACATTGACTTAGAACTTGCCTCTTAGGAATTAGGGCTATTATGCTTATGATGTGAATGTTTTAGCAAGATAGAGATATTGTGAAGGAAATATTGCATTATTATGGTTCATGAAATCCAAGCTTAGTGAAGTCTTTCCTAAATTATTTTATAAATTTATTCTTTAGTAATTGTGTATGTTTATCTTATGAATTAAATCAACCATTAATGTTGTCACCATTGATAAAATTAGTAAATAAGTATAATTGGACAAACAAATGCAAATCCCTTGGGAAAATGATACTTGGACTTCCATTTTACTACTTGTAACGAATTTGTACTCTTGAGAAGTTAAGATCCATTGTACACGACTCTGTAGCGGTTGCTACATTGTTCTTGTTTTCAATATGCTTAGATCCTTTGTTACAATTGTCCTTTCTCGATCAACGTTATATTATTTCCTATCTTCTCTTTCAATCATTTAAAAGTGAGTAAATAGCTGGTTTCTAATGAGTTACATGTTCGTCTTATGACATACTTCACAAGTGGACATTGATTAGTCAATAACGTAGGATTTTGCATCACATATGCAACATACTCTAAAACTATGGATGTTACTCATTTGTTTTTACTTTTGAAGGCTATCTCTAAATAGTGTTAGCTAAGATAACAATACTTTATCAATACATTTTAAATTGATTTTTAATTAGAGTAGTTTAGTGTAGGTTAAATCGATGCTAATGCCTAAAGAAGTGAAGGGGAAAAACTTATAAAGGTTGAAACTTGGGAAAGTTAGATGCTTTATAAGCATGGATGTCACATTCGATAAGACTTAAATGGTTATGATGTGTAGAGATCCATAAAAAAAGGTAAGGGGAAAGCTCATGTTGAGATGGAGACTTCTGATGTTGGATCAAATCATCCAGAGGGGTTAGACAATGAAGTATTAAACAATTGAGAATTTGTTAGAATCATGTAGCGAAATGTTTGCATATGGACAAAAACCAAGAGGGGGTGAATTGGTTTAATTAATAAAAATTAATACTTTAAAATTTTTCCCACCTTCTGAATGACTTATTTGAATAGATCATTCCTTTAATCTCAAGACTCATCTGCTTCTAGTCATGTATATGCAGATTTTCCTATATGGTTCAAGAATCAAGTATATACTTGAAAATTAATTTACTTTTTCAATATCTAATAAATAAAATATGGCATTGAGTTTGTGTTGTAATGTAGGTTTACAATGAGCCTTTAAGTGTGATAAACCAACACTTGAGAGATTTATCGTTAGGTCCTTTTACTGAGGTTAAAGAATGGCATATGCTTTATGTCATGGGTATAAGTTCCACATTGATGCATGGAGTCAAGGTAAATTTTTTACTTTGACTTCCTTTCTTCTCAACGTGTATAAAGATTTTCTCGAACAAGGGAAAAAACGAGTTAAAAACCCTTTTATCCCCATTGGTGCACTTGTTATTGCTGGTGTTCTCACAACTGGCTTAATCAGTTTTAGACAAGGTAATTCTTAGTTAGGTCAAAAGTTAATGAGGGCTTGTGTGGTTGTTAAAGGTGCTACAGTAGCGCTCATGGTTGGAACTGCCTTTTATTATGGAGAAAATCCATGGTGATCGAGTTAAATTTATAGTGGCCGGGAAAAAAGTTAAACTTTATAAGTGTGTGGTTTCCTGTTGGTTTTAGTTATATTCATGTGATATCTTATTTTGTCATTTAAAGACCAAAACCCTTGCCAAACATCTCACCTTTTAAAGTTTTACAAAAAAAAGGTAAAAAAATAATAAATAGTGGGGTTTATGTAAAAGGGCTAATAGACGGAGGTGAAGATGATTTCTACTGGATCATTAAACACATATAAAAGATAAAGTACAATACTTCAAGCACTCCCAAGAAAGTAATTGTGTTTTATTGTGATTGGTTTGATCCATCACGAAGAGGTACAAAAATTGGACTTTAAATACCATTTTGTTGATATTCAGATGGATAAAAGATAGGTGTCGTATGATCCATTTATAATTGCTCACAATGTAAGGCAAGTATATCATGTCTCATATCCACCATCTTGATATAGGTTAACGTGGTTGTTGTGCCATAATAAAAAATAAACCTAGAGGTCGCATAAAAGCTAAAAATGTAGATGATGATGTGCCTATCAAGAAGACCAGGTTTCACACGTCAATGAAATCATAGAAGTTGAACCTATTTTAGCCTTCCAAGATTTAGAAAATGGTGTTGAAGTAGAAGATGAAGCAACAGAAGAAGACACTGAAGAAGAGGAAATTCAAGACAATGATTTAGAAGAAGAAGATGGTGAATTAGAATTTGATGATAACAAATCAGAAAAAGACAATGAAGAAATGGAATTAAATGATGATAGTTCTGAATAGGTGTACAATAATTAAATAAATGACTTGTATTTCATATATTATTTTTTTTATGAATATAGAAGAAAAAGTAATGTATTATGTGTTTCTTCATAACCAAAATGTAATTATGGCAAGGTTATCATATATTGGTGGTGTGCTCAATCAGTGAATAATTGTTTTTGAGTTCTTGGTTTTATTCTGGATTCATGGTTAATGCATCTAAGGATATTGTGTTCATAGGTGAGGAGAAGATAGAATAGTCTCAAGTTAGTATACCAAGTGTAGGGATGTCAAAAAAATCCGTACCCGCGGGTATTCACAAATAAAACCTGTAACTGATAGAAAATAGATATTATAAATGGATGATGAGCATATCATATATAGATATATTCATGCATTAGTTTAGGACATTTTTATTCATTTGTGCATTATTGGACTCATTTCATCATGCATTATCTAGTTTCGGATTATACATTTGGATTGGTGTGTTGTTTGTGTAAACAGGTATGAAAGGAGTAAGTTAGACGCAAAACAACATGTTCCACAAGTGCCTGGTGGAGTCTTCCACAACTTGTGGATTTGGCTTCAGAAGATGCAAGTTTCAAAACAGTTTGTTCCATAAATGCCCGGTGGATTTTTCCATGACATGTGGTTTTGTGCAGCGAATTGGAGGATACAAAACAGGGTGTTCCACAGGTGCCTGGTGCATTTTTCCACGACCTGTGGTTTTGACTTCAGAAGATCATGCGCAAAACAGAGTGTTCCGTAGGTGACCTGTGGATTTTTCCACAACCTGTGGATTTTCTAGCGAGAAACTTAAAGATTACGTGGACTCAAAAAGATTTAAAAGAAAAAGAAAATATAAAGAGGAGAGATAAGGGGGAAACGGTTAGAGGAGAGAGAAAGTGATCTTAGCAAAGAGGAACGTGAAGGAAAGATAAAGGAGGAACGTTCACGAAAAAGAAACTTCTTCTTCTTCCTCTCGATTTCGTCTATTGTTTTGGCTACCGTTTAAAGTTTTTTATTTTCAGTATGCAAAACTAATTTCATTTTGTTAGAGGATTGATGTAAGATTTTGAATTATAAGTTCTACTCTTTACATTTGATGTTTTGTTAATGTTCTTCATCTCAGTGCTCTGTTTATGGTTTTATCATTTATTTATAAGCAATTTCACAATTGAGAAATTGGGGATTGTTTGCGATTATAAACAAGACATTTTAGATTATGTCACAATTAGGAAATTGGGCGTATCTAATTAGTTTGCAATAGAGATTATTATTGATTTTTCATGATTTTATTGAATTTTTGTAAACTGACCTAAGGAATTAGGGATTCGAATTCAATAAATAGATTTTACCTACTAAGAGATTAGGGGTAAAATAGGTCTAAGTGAACTCAAGTGGATGATTATATTACTTGCATCAATTGAAAAGGAGTAGAATTTTATAGGAAAAAGTACGAAATCAATCCTCTAACGATTCTTCTCTTGATTAAAGTTTTTGTTATAAATTTTATGCTTGCAATTATATTGATTCACATTTGCTCAAAATTGCGTAAATTAGGAATCTAGTATTCAACAAGTCAATCCCAGAGGACGATATTTTATTACTACGTTAACGATTGGTTCACTTGCCAAACGTTTATCAATGGATACCCGTGGGTAACGGGTACGTGTATTATTTATACCTGCATGGTAACCGGACGAGTACATGTATCATAGTATTCGTACCCGTGGATTCTTGTACCCGCTATACTCCAATTTAAATTAAAAAATTAAAAAAAATTAAAAAAAATATTATTAAAACATTCACACATTGATTTTGAATTGATTATTTTTTATCAATTAGTTTTAAGAAATCTCCATTTCTTTGTAAATTGTCACTAAACACTATTTAAATGAGTTATTTGCACTTTATTTGAAATTTATAAATGTTATGCATTAATTTTTATTTGAATTCATGGTTAAAATATGTTATTAATTATTAAATTTTTCTCTTATAAATATCAGCGAGTACCTGTGAATATATGTGGATATTAAAAAAATATGTGGGTACTCGCTTGGATATGGGTATGGGGGTACATAGTAGATATTTATCCAGCGGGTAGGGTACGAGGGAGTTACTACCCATACTTTACCTGCCCTATTGACATCCCTAATGGGTGTGACCTTAACCGATATAAAAAGCAAAAACTTTTTATACCATCTGTATCTATACCGATTTTGAAATCATTATAGAAAGCCTTTTTTTAATAGGTATATAAGGCTTCCTTCCACTAGTGTTGTTTTTAATCTTAAGCTTTTAAAAAAAAAGTATATAGATGAAGAATAAAAGAATACATTCGTTTTTAGAAAAGTTTTAAAAGTGAAGCTACCTGTGATTGATTATTATTATAATGACAGTTATACTAAATTATGTATTAATTTTTAATTTATTAGTGAACTAGATACACTACAACAAAAATCACTTTAGACAACAACATAAAATTATGATCTAAATTATAAAAACCATAGTCTAAAGATTAGACCACATTTTTTTAGGTGTGGTATAGGTGAGTGTGGTTATAGGTAATAAACAACGGTTTTTAGTACGACAATGTTTTTGAAACCGTTGCTTAAAATCTTTACAATAGACAACAGTTTTTCAGGTTGATTTTAGACCTCACTTATATTTTTAGACCATATTTTTACTGGTTTTGTCCACATAGTTTAAAGCAACAGTTGTATAATCATGGGCTTTCATGATATTTATACAACATTTATAAAAATGTTTTTTATTATATGTTTAGGCCACATTTATTTAGTCGTTATCTAATTTAGTGTGGTCTAAACTACAAAATGTTGTAGTGATAAGGTATTAATTTTTACTGTATTAGTGATAATAATTAAATATATAAATTGTGAATGTATTATTTTGACTCCTCAAAATATTGGTCATTCCCCTATGAGATATATATAT
>Ga0214545_1009083_pt1 | contig 15364 bp, 11 predicted proteins | sample CNSS4metaG_FD_160064 | JGI IMG/M metagenome (GOLD analysis project Ga0214545, IMG submission 160064) | Root nodule microbial communities from cowpea collected in UCLA plant growth center, Los Angeles, California, USA - CNSS4 | ecosystem: Host-associated > Plants > Roots > Nodule | place: USA... | reverse complement strand
AAGTGCTTCCCATAACTCAATAGCAGTTTTGGTGTGGCAAAATATTTTATAAATATTATCAGACAAAGCACTTAAAATATGTCCATGACATAAAATATCTTTATCAGAAGTATCAGAAGAAGAAGAAGAAGAAGAAGAAGAATCACTTAATATGATAGAAGAATCAGTAGTTTTAGAAATCACAGAAAATAATCCTATTTCAGTGAGCCAAAACCTACCTCTTCTGTTGTTGCCAACAGAAAAAATTTTCACCCGTAAACTTTTCAGGCTTACTTGAGAGTGACTTAATCATATCCATGGCAAACATAATAAGAAAAAAAAGATATATATATATATATATATATATATATATATTTATATATTATAATTAAGTTTCTCTCTCTAAGAATGTTAGAAATAATAATAAACCAGAAACAATATAGAAATATGGATAAAAGAGATGATCAAGTCAAATTGTTCTTATAACAAACAATAACAATATAAAGATAATATAAATATGTAAATGAGATAAGGATAGAGTAAGCCTGGGTTGAGGCACGTTGAGCGCTATCCTTAGAGAGAAAATGCCTCCACTGCACAGGTCAATACTCAATATTATGCGCTCCTCCCCCAAGATACAACAACCCGTCAGATCGATCGACTGCAGCGAAGGATATCTGGACCTTATGAACACCACTGTTTTAAGAGATAATATAGAGAAGGAAAAGAAGAACACTTTTGAGAGGAAGAACTTGTGTGTCTATTCCTTATGAAACTAGGTGGTATTTATAGGAGAGAAAAGGCGACACAAGAGTAAATGACCATCAAACTGATTTAAACCAAAATTAATTTCAAATCAATGAAAAGAATAAAAACTATTTATACATAAATAGAATTTAACTCTGGAATTAACATTGTATTAAAACCCTAGTAACAACAATATTTTATTTTAATTTTTTTTAAATTATATTAATATTTCTAACACATACTTGATTAGAGTGGTGGATCTTCAGCCAATATGTTGGGGGTGTCCAAATTTTGGTTGAATTACTCTTTTGGTCTATTTTTCGTCTAAAAATATCAAGTTGGTCGTCTAATGTTTTTTAGTCTCAATTTGGTTCTAATTTTTTAAAAATTGATGCAATTTTATCTTTTTCGTATAATTTCTTAAAGCGGAGCAAGAATTTTTCACCAAAATTTACACAAGGATTATGTCAATTACACCAACAAAATAAACCATTTTTTATTCACAACTTCAATTTTGATAAATTTTTTTTGGTCCGATTCAATAAATTTAATGAACAAATGACAAAATTGCATTATTTTTAAAAAAATTAGACCAAAATGAGACTAAAAAAATTGAGAACCAACTTATTATTTTGGAACGAACATAGGAACCAAAAAAGTAATTCCAAAATTTTTATATAAACTAGTAAAAACATTGTATTTAATTTTTTTATTATAATAAAAATAATAAAATTATAATTATTGTTATTATTATAATTATAAAATTAAATATGAAATTATTTTATTTTATTATAATTAATTTTTATTAATAATAATGAAATTTGAAAATAATCAAATAAAAAATGATTAAATTAAATAAATAATCACTTAAAAAATAATATTAATAAAATAATTATTTTTATTTAAAAATATTTAAAATATAAAATTGAAAAATAAATGTGAAAAAAAGACTTTTCTTCATCTATAAATATAAATATATAAAAAATTTAGAATATTAAATATATAATATATATTAAAATATTAAGTTTTTAAAAAATGTATACAAAATTATATGAATATTCTATTCACATAATGGTCCGCCGATGCTTGATTAATAAGTATCGATACAATATCATAAAACATTAGACATAGATACATGCTAAACACGGAGAATAACTCAAATTTAAGTATCGGTGCATTATAACTTTAAAAAAATATAATAAATTTAAAATTTATACATAAAGTTGTTATTTTTCAATTAATAGTGTAATTTTTTTTTATATTAACCATATATACATATGAATTGAAATTTAATTAATTACTAATTATTAAATTGTCCTTTAATTTTTAAATAATAATGAATGAAAGAAAGTCAAAAGATGATATTTCTATACAACGTTTCAATAATAAATTTTAACATTAAATTTAGTAATTTCAATGTTTATCTTTGATTTGTCTTTTAATGTTATGGTGCTGTATGAAGTCTCATTTATTTATTTATTGAACGAACTTTACCATTCAACTATTGAGAAACAAGTTTTTTCCACATTCACTCTTACACTACAAGGAAATGCCTAAATAATAACCAATTTCAAAAATAAAAAATAATTATTCACTATGTGACAAATTTATATACCAATTTATAAACTAAAAATTATTGGTATCTAAAATAGTTTCTATTTTAAATAAAATAACATAATTGGTTTATAAATTGGTCACAAAATTGGTTTTTAACATTAGTTACCAAAATTTTGGCTACCAAATGAATTAGTGGCTAAATTTGTCTTTAATGTTATAGACCAATTTAGTGACCAATTCACAAATTAATTATAATTTTTTATTCATAATAAAAAGTAGTTTAGATACCAATAATCTTTAGTTTATAAATTGATATATAAATTGGTCACTGTAATGACTAATTACTTTTTGTCTCTAAAATTAATTGTTATTTAAAGATTTTCTTTTGGTGTTAGTTTACATGAGTACACAATGTTAAGATAAAACTCTTATAATCCTCCACCAGATTTAGAACTACCAATGTAATACTAAATCATTTTCTACTTTCACAAGTATTGTTGAGTTATCACTCCTAACTACAAACAAAAGGTGGTTTGATTGAAAATAAAGATAATTTAGATATATAAGGGATCTCTTTTGTCCAACTTGGACATATGGTATTAAAAGATATATCTCTCAAAGACTTTCACAATCTAGATGATGGTCACACTATTGCTTGAATGTTCTTTTGCTATACTTCTAAGTTTTTTTTTTTTTCCTTGCGTTCAAGTTCTTCATCTTATATAGGCTTCAAAATTATATCAATAAAATATTTGATTTGGAATCTTAAAGTGAATATTTGGTTGTTAGACTCCTTTAATTTTTTTTTCTTATGATGTTTATATTCTTTATGTATACTAGTGTACACATAGGCGCTATCGCGCCTGTATATACGCATTTTTTAAATATGAATGATAGTATCTTAGTAGGTGATAATAGTATAATGTTATTAAGTTAATATATAAAATAAATTTATATTTATTAAAAATGAAGAGAAATGTTAAAAATAAAGTGAAATGAATAGAAAAATTAATTGTTGATGAATAAAAAAATATAAACAATTTTATAATTTTATAGAAAATAGGTAAAAACAACCATTAATTAAAAAAATTTAATAAATAATTATATTGTAAAGGGTATAATCGGTATTATGAAATGTGGACACAAAAGAGGAAATCCTCTTTATATATAGTTATAGATTTACTTCAATTAGCTTTGATTATTTCATTATTGTATATTCTTATGATTACTTCAATTAGTTTGTGCGTGCATTTGATTTGTTCATATCAATTATACACCTCAAGAAATGTCAGGAAACATAATGTTTTCCTTTATACAAGAAATATTATATTGACATACCTATTGTTGTATGATTCTCAAGTAAATATATTTGTCTTACTTTAGTATAATTCTTTAAATATAAAACTAATCCTTTTTAATTAATAATGTGTTGAATGTTATTTTTTATTAAGATTAAAAACATTAATATACTTTAGGCAGATTGCTATTTTTGCCTTACAAAAGGTTAAATATTTAAGTCTTTCAATTGTCTTAATGATTCAAGTAAAGATAATTTAATAAACTTATTCAAATTGCATGATATTTACTTACTTCCCTTAGCTTGCTTCTATTAGGTATCTTTTCTCATCAAATGAACATGACATCTAGTAATCTCTCTTACTTTTGTTAGTGTTAGTATTATGGTGCTTAATTTAGTCCCATATCGCTTAAAATTGTGAGATGTGGTTCTCTATTTTACTATATAAGAGACCCTATGTAAAGTTAGAGATACACCAGAAATAAAAATACTTCCTAGTGTAGTCGTGGACGTAGGCATACACATTGTATGCTGAACCACGTTAAACTCTCTGTGTCTATTTTTCTCTCATTTATTCTTTCCTTTATTGCCTTGTTCCTAACAATTGGTATCAAGAGCCCTTTTTCTTAGTATGCTCTGTGGTTGCAGCATTGTCTGATCTTCCACATCAGAAAAGATTTGATTTCTTTTTCTTCTTGGGAATCTCAGTTTAGAGAAGTAGTGAGAGCTTTGGTCAAAATCAGCAGGAGCTTTGATTTGATCAAAGGCAGCATGAACTTTGGTCAAAGGCAGCAAGAGCTTTCGTCAAAAGTAGTAGGAACTTTCGTCAAAAGCAGCAAGAGCAATGGCATTGGAAAAAGGGAAGGTGAGGATTGAGAAGTTTGATAGCAGTGACTTCGGGTTCTGGAAGATGCAAACATAGAACTACCTGTATCAGAAGAAGTTGTATCTACCCTTAACATGGCAGAAGCCAACCGACATGGAGCATCCAAAATGGGATTTGTTAGATTGGCAAACACTTAGTGTGATCTGGTTGACATTAGCCAAGAATGTTGCGTTCAACATCATGAACGAGAACACAATTATAGATTTGATGAAGGCTTTGTCAAATATGTATGAGAAGCCATCTACAGCCAATAAAGTGTATTTGATTCGCAGGCTAGTCAACCTAAAAATGGGTGAAGGTAACACGATTACTAATCATATTAGTTAATTTAATACAATTATTGCGCAGTTGACATCAATGCAGATAACATTTGATGATGAGGTGAAAACATTGACTTTATTATCATCTCTTCCAGAAAGTTGGAGTGCAACTGTTACTACAGTTAGTAATTCTGCAAGTAATAGCAAGTTGAAGCTTGATAACATCCGTGACTTGATCTTAAGCGAAGATGTTCGCAGGAAAAGCTCAGAGGAATCTTCCATTTCTAGTTCTGGTTCAACATTGAGTACTTAAACTAGAGGAAGAAATGGGGTCACTTTACAAATCAATGTAGAGCTCCAAGGAAGTACAACAACAAGAAGCAAGATGATGATCAATCAGCAAATGCAGCAACTGATGAAATTGAAGATGCACTACTCTGTAGTCTAGATAGTTCTATTGACTCATGGATTATGGACTCAGGTGTGTTGTTCCATACTACACCTTCCTTAGAACTATTATCTAACTATGTTCCAGGAAAGTTTGGGAAAGTCTACCTTGCAGATGAGAAATCTCTTAATATTATAGGAAGATGTGATATTAATATCAGGACTTCTAATGGAAGTGTATGGACTTTGAATAATGTCAGACATATTCCTGCCTTAAAGAGAAACTTAATATTTATAGGGCAGTTGGATGATGAAGGGGATTACACCACCTTTGGAGATGGACACTAGAAGGTAATGAAAGGTAATCTTGTTGTTGCTCGTGGAAAGAAGCAATGATCTCTTTACATGATTGCAGATGAGGATATGATATCAGTTGTAGAAGTTGGCAATAGTTCCTCTTTGTGGCATTAGAGGCTTGGGCATATGAATGAGAAAGGAATGAAGCTCATGGTCTCAAAAGGTAATATACCTAACTTGAAGCATGTTGACGTTGGACCTTGTGAACATTGTATCTTTGGAAAGCAGAAAAAGGTTAGCTTCTCCAAAACAAGTAAATCGTCTAAAGTTGAAAGACTAGAACTAATGCATACAGATGTTTAGGGGCTAGCTCCAATGAAATCCCTTGGAGGTTCACAATATTACGTAACCTTCATTGATGTCTCTACGAGAAAGGTATGGGTTTATTTTCTTAAAAATAAATCTGATATGTTTTCTGTGTTTAAAAGGTGGAAAAAGGAGGTTGAGACTCAAACAAGTTTAAAGATTAAATGTTTGAAGTCTGATAATGGTGAAGAATATGACAATAGTCAATTCAAGGAGTTTTGTTCAGAGAACGAAATCAGAATGATCAAGACGGTTCCAGGAACACCAGAACAAAACGGTGTGGCAGAAAGAATGAACAGAACCTTGAATGAGAGAGCAAGATGTATGAGAATCCAGTCAGGATTCCCCAAGGTATTTTGGGCAAATGCAATAAGCACAACAACTTATCTCATAAATAGAGGACCATCAGTTCCTTTAGACTATCAGTTACCTGAAGAAGTATGGTATGGAAATGAGGTAAACCTTTCACATCTGAAAGTTTTTGGTTGTGCTTCATATATTTTGTTGAACTCTAATAGTAGAGATAAACTAGACCCTAAGGCAAAGCGATGCTATTTCATTGGTTATGGATCTGACATGTATGGCTACAAATGTTGGGATGACCAAAACAGGAAAATTATAAGAAGTAGAAATGTTACTTTTAATGAAAACATGTTCTATAAAGACATGACTACAGAATTCGCAAATGCAAATAAATAGCCAAAGCAGGTATCATTAGAAGAAATTTCAGAAAGTGATGTAGTCAACAGAAGGCAGAATACAGAAGTAGAGTCTGAGTCAGAGCTTGAGTCAAAGTCTATGTTAGAACCTGAACAAATAGTAGGGTTAGTAACTCCTGAATTACCGACTAGAAGGTCTAACAGAACAGTTGTAGCACCACAAAGGTATTCTCCTTCATTGCATTACTTATTATTGACTGATGCTGGTGAGCCAGAGCATTTTGCTGAAACTATGCAGGGAGATGAATCTATTAAGTGGGAGCTAGCAATGGAAGATGAGATAAAGTCTCTTCAGAAGAATAAGACATGGTCTTTAACCAAGCTTCCAGAAGGAAAAAAGGTTTTGCAAAATAGGTGGGTCTATTGGTTAAAACAAGAACTAGATGGCAGCAAACGATATAAGGCTAGACTCGTAGTGAAAGGGTTCCAACAGAGACAGGGAATTGACTTCACATAAATTTTCTCTCCTGTTGTCAAGGTGACTACCATAAGAGTTATCTTGAGTATAGTAGCTGCAGAAAATCTTCATCTAGAGCAGTTAGATGTGAAAACTACATTCCTACATGGAGATCTTGAGGAAGAAATCTTTATGGCATAACCAAAAGGTTTTGAAGTATAAGGCAAAGAGAATCTTGTATGCAAGCTTCATAAAAGTTTGTATGGAATGAAACAAGCACCGAGACAATGCTACAAGAAGTTTAATGAGTTTATGAGAAACTCAGGAGTTCACAGATGTGAAGATCATTGTTGTTACGTGAAGAAATATGTTGACAGTTATATCATTCTTGCCTTGTATGTTGACGACATGTTGATTATTGGTGCTAATATGACAAAAATTGACAGGTTGAAGAAACAATTGTCAGAAAATTTTGAAATGAAGGATCTTGGTCTAACCAAGCAAATTCTTGGTATGAGAATCTTCAGGGATAGATCCGAAGGTATTCTGAACTTATCTCAGGAAAAATATATAGAAAAATTGCTTAGCAAGTTTAATGTTAGAAATGCTAAAACCAAGAATACACCTTTGGGAACTCACTTAAAGTTCTAAAAAAGGCAATCTTCTCAGACAGAGGAAGAAGAAAGTCACATGTCTAAAGTGTCATATGCATCTCTAGTAGGGAGCTTGATGTATGCTATGGTTTGCACTAGACTTGATATAGCACATGTAGTGAGAGTTGTGAGCAGGTTTCTATCAAATCCTGGAAAAGAGCATTGGGAAGGCGTGAAGTGGATATTGAGATATTTGAAGGGCACTTCAAAGATGCATTTGTCTTTTAGAAGAAGTAATCTCACTTTACAGGAGTTTTCTGATGTAGATTTAGGAGGTGATTTGGATAGTAAAAAGAGCACAACATGTTACATTTTTATGTTGGGTGGTACAACTATCAGTTGGAAGTCCAAACTTCAAGGAAGTGTCTCCCTCTCAACTACTGAAGCTGAGTATGTAACTATCTCAGAAGTAGCGAAGAAGATGATATGGTTGAAGAATCTTCTAAAAGAATTAGGAAAACAACAAGATGACTCTCCGTTATTTAGTGACAGTCAAAGTGTCATTTGTCTTGCTAAAAATCCAATTCTTCACTCCAGATGAAAACACATTGAATTGAAGTATCATTTTATGAGAAACTTGATAAATTATGGAGACTTGTTTTTGTTGAAGATTCCAGGTGCAGAGAATCCAGCTAATATTTTGACCAAGACTGTCACAATGACTAAGTTGAGGCTTTGCAATGCGTCAAGTGGCCTTCGAGAAAATTGATGATGAAGGCACTACACTGGGTGGTAATGTAAATCAAACCCCAAGAGAATTGTTAGTATTATGATGCTTGATTTAGTCCCACATCGCTTAGAATTATGAGATGTGGTTCTCTATTTTACTATATAAGAGCCCCTATGTAAAGCTTGAGATACACCAGAAATAAAAATACTTCCTAGTGTAGTTGTGGATGTAGGCATACACATTGTACGCCGAACCACGTTAAATTATTTGTGTCTATTTTTCTCTCCTTTATTCTTTACTTTATTGCATTGTTCCTAACAGTTAGATCATATGTTGGTTTTGTAGACATTTTCACTTGATTGTTTGAGACTGTTTCTTTCATATCACCTGTCTCTTGTTCAATTCTTAAATCTATGAAATAATTATTTAGCTATGTTAATTCCTTAATAGGTTTTTTAAAAATTAAATCCTACAAATCATATCTTCAATAATTGATGGCTTACAATTGTAAGCTCTATAAAGATGTTTCAAAGTATTTAAATAGGTTTTCCTTACCACTCTTGAAGTTGAATCTCCCAAGTTTTTCCTTGATGTTAAGAATAAATCATTGGTAATCAAAAGATGAAAATAAGGCAAGTTTTTTTGTCTTTCCATATGAGAACATGCCTTGCAGGTCTTATATAAATCATGTTTTGTAAATAACAAGTTGTATTTACGGTTTTAGCTTACAAGTCTTTGGTTGTGGCGTTAACATCCAACCTTTTTCTTGCCATTTTTTTCTGAAAAAATATATTTTTCCTCTTCACAACATCACCCTTTTAAAGTGTTTTTTGTAAAACTTATGAAGAATACCATTGTTTTCATAAAATAATTGTAAGTTTGTTTTTCAAATTCATCACTATGATAACTATTGGTCGAGGCAATAAATATGCCTTTTTAGTTTTGAGCTATTTTTTAAAATTTATAGAAGATAGTAAAAGACTAACCATTATGATCTGGAATTGAACCAATGTCCATCAAGTATAGTGATTTATTATGACTAGATTTATTTAACCCCCAACAAACATAATTATTGTAGGATCGAATAAATATAAGTGTTGCAACTCAAGATCTTTTTCTTTGTTTTGTAAAACTTCATTTTTAATTTCGAAAAATGATTTAGCATGCTTACCCTTTAAACATACTTCTCAAAGAAGAATGATATAATTTACAATCATTTTACGAGGTTGTGCTACAATTTTGAGATTAACCTCAAGCTTGCGCCTATGTTTTGTGTCAAATCCAATTATCTTCTTTGATTATCATTAGGCAAGAGATCTCTTAAACTTAATTTCATTCATTTACATAAGATTATTTTGTCTCATTACATAAACGATTAAATTGTCACTGCAAATTTTGACTACAGATTAGCCTTTGTTAAAGATAATATTGTATCTATTTTCACATGATGGACTTATCTAAGCGGATTTATGTTTAAGACTATCTACTAAAAGAACATTATCAATGAATGATAGAAGATGCTTACATATTTTTCCAATACATAAGATGTTCTTTGTGTGATTTTTTTCAAAACATTATTATACCTCTTTTGTGCTGTTATAAAATAATAATTAAAATAAAACAAGATAGAGATATGGATAAAAAGAGATAATTCAGTCAAACAGTTCTTATAACGAACAATAATAATAATAATTGATAATATAAATGAGGAAAGGATAGAAAATTCCTGGGTTGAGGCACACAGAGCACTATCCTTAGAGAGAAAATGCTCCCACTGCACAGGGCAATACACAATATTATGCACTCCTCCCCAAGATACCCCATGCACTTAGGTGGTATTTATAAGTAGAAAAGGGAGACACAAGAGTGTCAATTGCCATCAATCTGATTTAAACAAGAATAATTTCTAATGAATGAAAAAAATGGTTTATACATAAATAGTATTTAACTCTAGGATTAAAACATTGGAAACAATACTATTTTATTTTAACTTTCTTTTTAATTATTCTAACATTTCTAATATTAGCTTCTTAAGATTTTGGAGTATAAACTTTTCTTTTATCATGTGTCACAAACATCCATTTTTCAAGTATCGTGAAATATGTCTCCTTTTTTATGTTAATCACATAAGTAATATGTGTTATATTTTTCTCAAGTACCCATGTGACATTGGATCCTTTCGAGTTAATTCTAAGAGGTCTACACATGTAACCTGTTGAGGTATGCTCAAGATGATACATGACATAAATGCTTATGATTTTTTTTGGACATCCTCTCTATTATATTATATTCTTGACTTATCATAGAGTTTTTTTTTTCTTTTACGTTTTGATATGAATTTGATTTTGTCTCCTACTCTTGTTAAATATATGACTTTTCTTAATTTGGAATACCTTGATAGTAGATCATTTACTATATGAATATACTTCAAATGATAAACTTTTCTTTAGACATTGAATTTTTGTAAGAAAATGTTGTATTTTTTCTTTATATTTTCAAATGTTTTATTTAGAATGTCAAATATTTGTTTCAACATTTTCCAATTTTTATACAACTTTTTGTCATTAATTTTTGAGCCTTAATTGTTATCTTTGACAATTTCATTAGTTTTGAATGATTCATATGCCAAAATAGCCTTAAATTTTATAATGTTATGTTCTTTTGTAATGGTTTCAAGATTCCTTTACAAGATTTTTTATGCTTTTGAAAGAAAGAAGAATTAGAGAGAAGTTTATTATATGCTTCAACAAAGGAATTTAATTAATTAAAGTATACCTCATCATTTATATTGTCAAAATGTGGTTCAATTGTTCTATTTTTCATGAGACACAATTGAATTGCTTCTTCATTTTCTCTTTCTTTCATTCCGGTGAGTTAAAATCTTCTCTTGTGGACATGAAATTCTTCTTTGATTTCTTAAAGAATCTTTTTTGTATCATGATTCTTGTCTATCTTTATGAACTCTCATATACTAAGTTTCTTAGATTATAATAAAGTAGTTGTTTTTTGTGTTATGTTTCTTTATTGTTTTTGTGTTGGAGATGATGCAATTTCTTTAATATGAATATGCTTTTTTTTACACATATTTTAGGTTTTTATTAATATGAAGAACAAGTTATCCTCCTCATCATCTAACTCTTATCCTATGTTAGATTACTAGAAAGATCTTTTGCCTTAAAGATTTTCGTATGTCTTTTAGTTTTTTGTTTTTGTGTTTAGTGCAAAAGATTTATGGTGGACTTTGCTACAAGCTCTTTAAAAGAAGAAGCCCTTTAAGGGAATAACTTCTTTAAGAGAAGAACTTTTCAAGTTGTTCTATGTATGAAGAGTTGTTACATGTGATCTCTACTCTTTAGGAGAACTTTTTAAAATTTTGTTAGTATGATTGTAAACACTTACAAAGATCTTAACACATTTAATATGATTTGAAATCTACTAAACATACTTTATATGTTCTCATTTTCTTTCATATTGAAGAATCTATAGCTTTTCAAAAGGAGACTCTGATTGTTTCCTTTTTACCTTAATGAAATCTTCATAGATTAATATAATGTTTAGGTCATACTATACATAAACTCATTTAACCATTAAAAACAAGATGTAGTTAGAGTTTCATTCAATCTTAAGTTCAATTTCATAGAATCAAATAACTCTTAATAATTTATCAAACACATACCATGCTAAAAACAATTAAAATGCAAAAAGAGACATTTGTTAAAAAAATTATAATCAAGAACACAAATAAACAAAAAAGTAATGCAATAGAACTATAAAAATGAGATTAAGTGAAAATAAACATATTGATTACTTTGATTAAACTATCAATTATCATTGATTAAATTGACTAACGTAACACTAATTAGTATAAGCGAAATTCACACCACGAATGCCAATTAATCTAATATTCAAGGTTTTGAAAGGTATTACAACTAGTGCTTAACACTATCTTGTAGGGCAAAGATAAAATTTTTCTATTTAACATGTTTTTTATAAACCTCATGCGGTATCGTGATAGAACATATAATGTTGAATACCTTAAGATGATTATGTGAGTTTCCACCTCAAAAATCGTTAAATTTGGAAAACAAACGAGTTATACTTGTTTTAAGAACAAATGAAACTATTACTTTTGGATATTGAATGTCCAAAGTTTAAAAATCATATAAGGTGCAACAAGTTTCTTAAGATTTCTATTATTAACAATGATTACAATATTAAAATGCAAGTCAAAAGTAAAATGCAATAGATGCACAAATATAATATTAGAAATGGTAATGCTTATACTATCAAAATGAATAATTGAATGAAATATATGCTAAAAATGCAAAAATAAATATAAAATCTTTTAGTAAACAATGTATTTATGCAATTTTAGGAACCTCTTTGTAAATTGGCAATCAATGGAGAAAAAAATTTCTACTCATCATTCATCTTATACGAATTTTTTGAAGTTGCATAGATAAGTTGTACAATTTCTATAAATCTCAATATAAACAAATAAAATAAATTTTAAACACAACATTTTAAAAATTTAAGAAGATTTTTTTTTAGTATTTTCATGTATAAAATTTGATTCATTGATGCAAGATGTCTAGATTAAAAAGTTAATGACTAAAATGGATAAAAAATAATAATAACAGATAAATTAAATAGGAAACTAGCTATAGATTTAAAAAAAAGGATAAAAATATCTATAAAAGGTAAAATTAATTAAAAAAAGATAAAAAACTCAAAATAAAATAAAAACAAATAAGAAAAAAAGTAAAAACAAAACAAAATAAATACAAAGATGAAACAAATAAGATAGAAAAAAACAAAAGAAAAAATACATTTAAATAAAAAATAAATACAAATAAAATAATCAATTTTAGTAATTTAGTTTAAGTTTAACTCAACCTTAAAATACTAGTTTGCAAGACAAAACATGAAATGCATAAAAAGACAATGTTTATTTAAATACCAATATAAGTGGATTAATCCATATTTCGATTGAAAAACTTGAATCCATAATGTTAGTAACCAACATTAGGACCGATCTTTTCAAAACTTGTCTCATTATTAATAAACATAATGTTTCCAAAATAAAAAAGAAATCAAAGTGTTATGAGAATCACAATTCGAATCAAAATAGTACCGCTAGCAGAAACATAATCACTGACTAGTATTTTATTATTTATGTTGACCATCTAATATTTAATTTTTGCCAAACCTATGAAATGTTCTATCAATATTAGGATAAAGAAGATTATATGTGAATTGGACCTCATCATAAAGCACAAAAGATAACAATATGCAAAAATGACAAGATCACAAAATCATATATTTTTAACATGAAAGTATGGAATATATGTAAGACGTATAGAGTTGATAAATCTCTAATTGGTGTAAGGAAACACCACCAAAATTTTCAATTTTTTTTTTACAAATATAGGTATGTAAAGAAAAATGTCCCAAAAATACTAAAAAAAACTTGTAGTAAATGGAGGAGTTTTTGATCGCCATTTGAAGTTTTTCTCTACTAAATTTTTGTTTCTAATAACATATGACTATTCTCTCAAATATTAGGACCCTAGTATCAAATATATACCGAAAAAATTTACCACAAAAAAATTGGGTAAAAAATCAGGTGAGTAGTAAAATCACAAAAATACAAAAAAAAAAAAAAAAATTTTACTAGTTTGTGAGTAATTGGTAAAAAAGAAAGTACACCAACACAAGCAATCAATGGAGACATTTATGCATTGTCATGATTGAAATCCTACAAGTCTACCATCGAGTTTATTTTTTTGACAACCAGAACCACGTTTTATTGTTTTAATTCATTTATAAAAAAGAGCAAATGTCTTGTGTATTACGGTTTGTAGATATTTCATTTTTGAAAGAAAAATGCTTAAACCTTAAAAAATCTTTAAAACATGATAATTCGTTGGATATTGATGGATTTGATTTAATTTCTGAATTAAATATCTTAAGAGAAATTATAGGTTTGGACAATGATAAAGCAATTGACATTCTTAATTATATAGAAAGAATAAATTATTTTTCAAATGTATATATAACTTATAGAATAATGTTAACAATTTTAATGTTATTTCTTTCCACCGAAAGGACTTTCTCAAAGCAAAAATAATAAAAACTTATTTAAGATCAACAATGTCTCAAGACAGATTAAACAAATTAGTTCTATTATATATTGAGAAAAAGATGTTAAATGAAATTAATTATGACAATTTAATAAATAATTTTGCATAAAAAAAGATTAAAAAATAAATTTTAAATAAAAGACCTTATTTTTTAAATTTGTTTTAGGTCTCCCAAATCTTTACCGTCCCTGAGGTGTTGTTATAGAAAGAAAACAAGAAGGGAAGAAAACATTGCACCAAAATGTAAGAAAAAAGAAAGTCACGAGTCTTAATTTAAATAGTGTTATGTCAAACGTTTACCATCTAATGTAAAACTTGAGATTTATGTTAAACTCACATACAATGTGACATAAATGTTGAATTTTACGTCAAACTCCAAACAATTCGACATAAACAAGTGTCACTTTTTTACAAAAATATCACCAAACATAAAATCAAAACAAACTAAAACAAAGCAAATAAAATAAAATAAAAATAATTAAATAAAATCAATATACATAGAAAAAACATAGCAAGTAAAATAAAATCTAAACAAATTAAATCAAGATAGTATACATGATACTATATTATTATTGTTAGATATTCTTATGAAAAATTATACCATTAATATATTCTAAATAAATTTTAGAAAAATTATTGCTTTGTATTCTTTTCATTCATATAAGAAACTTTTAAAGTAATCAAACATACTAATTAATTCGATTGATTGTTTATTGTTTTAAAATAATGTACTAACTTTTTATATTTATAAATATTTATAATGATCATACAAATTATTAAATATCGTATAGAACCATAATTTTGTTTTCATACTATGATCCCAAGTTTTTTTTTAAATTATGATTCGAAGTTGTTTCACTTTTTATTTTAATTATCTTTATTTGATATACATACACACACACATATATATATATATATATATATATATATATATATATATATATATATATATATATATATATATATATATATATATATTATTAAATAGATATATATATTATATAAA
>Ga0214545_1009082_pt1 | contig 15365 bp, 11 predicted proteins | sample CNSS4metaG_FD_160064 | JGI IMG/M metagenome (GOLD analysis project Ga0214545, IMG submission 160064) | Root nodule microbial communities from cowpea collected in UCLA plant growth center, Los Angeles, California, USA - CNSS4 | ecosystem: Host-associated > Plants > Roots > Nodule | place: USA... | reverse complement strand
AATCATTAACACAGTTTAAGTAACAAACAGATACCTTCAATATCAATAATCGGGTGCACCGAATTATAAACTCTAACTAGGCCCTTAGTGGGCAACTTATCAACAAACTTCATCAAGGTCTCCACCACCTCCTTATCCCCCGCCGACAACTTGTCGGTGCCCATATCCTTATACCGAGAGGTGGTCTCCGTCCAACTAAATGCGAACTTCGTACTCCCATTTGCGTTCAAGAAATAGGAGTTGCCCTCTTCCTTCACCACAACTTTGAAGTATTCGTCTTTAAAATGCTTGAAGGACTGGGAAAATGCGTCCAGTCTACTGATGCTGGGACGACTTATCAGAGATAGCCAAGTAGTCAGTTGGCGGGGCCTAGTATCATAGAAGTACAGAAATGCGTAAGGAGAAGGCTACATATATGGGATTGGCACAAAATGCGGAAGGCTTGCATGTAAGCCCAACTGTTTGGGTGCAGCTGCGTAGGTGCAACGTTCAGCGCGCGCAACACACCCATGATGAAATTGTCCAGTGGCTACCGCACATGTAGCTGAGAAAAGTGGCACATGTACATATAGAAGAACTTCTTGGTTGCCCCCTCTTGCCCGTGACACAGACGGTCGATGTCGCTCACCCTCTCCAGGGAAACAATACCCCCGCTTACACCTTTTGCGATAACAGGTGTACAATTCAGCCAAGAGTTCAACAAGCGAGACCACCGAAATAAGGATAATTGATTACGAACGTCGGAAGCCACCCACCCGTAACCCCCTTGGCCAGCCAGTTACTCTCCGCCAACTCCTCTGGGGGGTCTTCTCGAACCTCCCTCACTGTTTCCATAGGGATTTCACCTACCATACCCCCAGAACTGGTGCTCTCCTCTTCAACATGTCTACCTCTACTCCTCCCAGACTCTATACTCTCACTACTAGACGTAGACAACGACACGCTATCACTACTAGACATACCTTTTCTCTTTTTTCTGGAAAGATGTCGGCTGGAATTGGGAACAAGTCGGACAGGAAAATGGACACAAGATCTCTGACTGGAAATTTTCTCACAAATGAACCACCAAACCCTTAATCGTTTTAAAATCCACATTTATAGGCCAGAATCCCAAATGGCAAAAACCTCTTCCCGCCAAAATAACAACCCATACCAATCGACACAATCATTCCAAAAGACACGAGTCTTAAAAACGACGGCACAAAAACCCCTTTGATTTGACCCCTGACATCCCTTCACCTGCCATCAACCATTTCTCGCCTTTAGCCTTAACACTGTTCATCACACTTAAAGGCTGGGAGACTGGTGTACCACACCTAGCCGGTCCCACTAGCATATTAACACATACCACCCTTGACCGACACCTATGTCGATCAAGGCTGGAGGACTAGTGTACCACACCAAGCTAACTTAACGAAATAATAATAAAACGATCTCCATACCTACACACCAAAACATTCAAGTAACCGGCCTAGGCTGAGCCGATCTAAGCCTAGCCGGCCTGAACTGATAACATAAACATCCAGAAGAATAACTTGCCTAAGACAGCATATGAGCAACACAAACCGTTAAGGGAAGTAGTCGGTTTAGGCTGAGTACCTTAATACGCCTAGCAAAACCCCCTATGTTCAATAAGCCCACAATAATCAAACTAAGGGCCTGGGTAAGGGTCAGGCCCACTTACAACCCAAACTAGGGCCCAGGCTAAGGCCCGACCCATGGCATAACCAAACATAATTAATACTCTATAAATACACGTGGATCCCAGTAATTAAAGGTACGCATTTATTACTCCATTAATCATCTGATTTGACCTTTTTGAGAGCTTTGACTCACTTGAGGTTCGGAGTCCCTTCTGCAGGTAACCCCTCCTGGGTCCAAGCCGATATGTACCAACCGGGAAAAGGCCAATTGAGGAGATAGCGGGCTACATGGGTAAGGTGACGCTTGTGCCTAACTTATCTTGTTTGTTCTCTGCAGGAACAATTTATTTAAAGTAAGTTGAATTATATATTTTCCTAAATAAAATTAAAAAAATTTACAGGCTAGTTCCTAATAAAATTGAGGCAATGTTTTGCCTTCTATTTATCAGGCTGTAAGAGATATCTTATTATAATATTTTCCAAAGCCAGATGTAGAAAAAAAAGATAAATGAAGTTTATAAAGATTGTCCAATTTGTAAGATCTCTCTTATGTTACTACTCCAAGATTATTTAGGCAAAAACTTCTTACATTTATCTTTTGTATAAATTTTTATCCAAATAAATTCAATACAAGTAAAGAAAACATAACATGAATATGAGGCAAGTAAAGTCATCCAATTTTGATCACATCTTATAAGAATGACACAAGTTTTTGCTGATTTAGCAAATAAAATCCACAAATAAGAGAAAAAGAGAAATAAATACTATGTAATCTCAGTTACAACTAGGGATGTCAAAAAAATCTATACTCACGGGTATCCGCGGATAAAACCCGCAATAGGTAGAAAATGGATATTAAAAATGGATTCCCGCTACCCGTGGGTATGAGTATTTTTGCTACCCGCATGTTAACGGGGCGGGTATAGGTATCATAGTATCTGTACCCGTGGATACCCGTACCTGTTAAACTTTAATTCATAAAAATACCCTTATATATATATATATCAGTAAAAAACATTCTGACCTAATTTTTTCTAAGCTGCACATCTTGTCTTGTCTTCTGTCTTTATTTTTCCAGCTTCAAGTATTGGTACGTTGTCTTCTTCCAAGTACACCCCTTGGATAACTAATCATGTGGTCAAGGCCTAGTCAAGTAAGGATCCCTAAACTTAATATAAATAGCAAAGTTCATGAGACAATTATTTTTGTGTTCATTATTACAATATTTTTTTTCAATTTTCATTACATTTTTTTTAATCATAAAAAATATTTTTTCTCATTTTTTAATCATAAAAAATCATAAAAAAATTATTTTATTTTATTTTAGAAAAGGTAGAAATAAGAAAATGATCAAATAATTAAAATTGTACATACGTGTCAATAAAAAAATTGGGTAATGTAATACTTTTATTACATTATAATTTGTTTTATATTATAGTGCAAATAATTTGTATTATCAATAAGTATATATTATATTTTAAATAATATTATTTTTTATGTGAATTTATATTTTAAATAATTGTATAAATTTTTTATATATTTATATTAATATATTTGTATAATATTATATATCAATAGTTTTTATAGAAATGTTAGAGTTGATTTAAAAATACCATCTTTGTAAATTCAAATGTAAAATTTTAAAACAATTTAAAATAAATATATTTTAAATTTAATTTAATATATTATATAAATTTAAACAAACTTAATATTGTTAAAAATATTTAATAAAATTATCAATTTTAATAAAATTATCTTTATAATATTTATATAAGAGTTAAATTTGGTCTCAAATAGAATGAAAAAATTGTACAATTTGAAAAACAAATTGGGACTGAGCTAAATAAAAATAATAAGAAAAATGATTTTTTAACAACTAAATTTTGATAATTTTCTTTTACAACATCAACATCTTCTAGTTGACTTCCAATTTTTTCATTTCTCTATATTCCAAACCCATTTAGAAGATGTCACATCAGGATGTAGGAGAAAATTGTCAAAATTTAATTGTCAAAATATTATTATCCCAAAAATAAATACAGAGATCAAATTGAGATTCACTTGACATGTGACAATATTTTTAAATTAAAAAATTAAAAAAAATCTCAAATATTTTCTTTGTTAAGAAACCAAGTCAAGATCCTCCGTTCTAAATTTTATACTCACCTTTCTCTAGAGTAATATTTTCTTCACTATAATATTTCATATTCAACATCTTTTAATTAAGTATAATTATGGATAATAACTAACATTAACATAAACATAGTAGTATTACCAATGATTATAATTATCCATGAGTATAATTCTAGTCAAGGAAAAAAGTAATTTATTCAATATTTCAATGTTATAAATTGTATTATTGCTAACCACACATTCTCTATTATTAAATTGGATTAAATTACAAATTATATTTTGTTGATGGTTGGACATGATTCTCCTTATACATTTAAAGGATTTCGACCAAAAACAGTGAAAACGATTTCTTCTGTCTTTTGGATGTCATTACAAGATTGAAGAGAGATAAAGATATCATACTCCACGTACCAAGGTAAGATGTTCTCAGGGGTTTGCAGTGCTACAACACTGCCATGGATCAGTGTTATTCTCTTCGATTTTTTCATTGCTCCCTCTCCCATCTTTATCTACAATTGTTGAGAAAAACAAAAACTTTCATATATGTCAAACAGAGAATTCGAAATGGCTAGCAGTTGAAGAGTATGCGACATTTTCAGTTTGTGCTCTACAAAATACTAAGAAAAATCTTGGTACTGACCACACTGGCAAACTGATATGATTAAGAAAAAGTGCAAAACTCAGTTCTGCAGTGAGTACGTTTACATTAAAATGAAATCACTATAAATCAAATATAAATAAAATAAAAGCTAGGTTTCGTTTAACCTTGCTATTCCAGTGAAGTATCAAACTCAAGAATTAAATAAGTTAAGACTCTTTAAATGTTAAAGCGTAAGCCATGAAATGAAAAGCAACATTGACAAAAATAGTTTTTCATGGTTATATGGTGATTACGTAAGTGAAAGAAGGAGAATTACCTGCTCATCATTCTTCCTCACTAAATCCATCTACCGTCAACCTGTATCCCACGGACATGGCAGATTTTAGGCCAAATTTGACGGTCCTTTACGTGGCATCGTTTTTGCAGCAAGGGACAATCTTTTATAATTAATTTTACTAGAGAGACAGGCAGCCTTTCTCCAGCGATATTCTCCAGCTTTTTGCAATTTCTAATGACTAATGTTTTCAGGGATGTGAGATGGAGAAGGCCCTTGCACTCCAACGTATCCAGACTTGAGAAATCAACTAGATACAGAGACGTAAGGGAGGGAGGCAACAATCCCTCCTTCGGGAAGGCGTTGATGCCATCACATGGGCCATAGACATCGAGAGAGGTAACCATATCAATCGATATCCCTCCTAAGCTCATCACTAGTTTCTCACAATTCTCGATCCTAACTGTTGTCAAGTTAGGTGGCATACCTCCTCCAGGAAAACACTCAATTTGTTGGCAGTTGGATATGCCAAGATATTCCATCTTTGGGAGAAGAGTTCCCATCTGATGCGGCAATGACTTCAACTTGGCACAGGCATAAACTATTAAACGAGTCAAATTGGGCGCAGAAAATCCTTCTCCTGGGAATGATACAAAGTTGGGGCAGTCCCCAATTACAAAATAATTCAGACTCTTCATCGACTCTGACCCTAAGACCAGAAGAGATTCTAGATTTTCACAGTTTTGGATTTCGAGTCTGGTGAGATTTGGAAAGATAGCCGGTGGGAAAGACTTTAGTGAATCACAACTATTATTTATTGACAGGGATTCCAGTAATTCATGTTTATGTAGCACCGGGAAGTTCAATTTGTTTAAGCCACTGATATTTAGAGTTTTCAGTGATGAAGGAAGACGATCACCTGGAAAAGATATGGCTGACGAACAATCATTTAATGACAAGTCATTCAGGCAAGTAGGTTGGATTTCAGTGATGGCCTTCATCATGGACTCCACCATTGGGCTTCCTGTTATTTTTATAGATTCCACCGATTGAGGAAATGCTTGTAAGCCCACTTTGTTGCTTTCGCATATCTTTAATGTTCGAAGGGCGGGAGCCCTTGGGAATGAAGAGACAAGAAGCTGGCAACTTTTAATCTTGAGTGTTTGCAGAGTAAGAAGGTGATTTGGCAAATCTCCCTTTAGTTTGGGGCAGTTTTTTATATAAAGTTCCTCAAGCACAGGAAAAGCTTTTGAATCGGAACTCCACATCTCCCAACAAGGCATATTAAAAATGTATAGAGATTTAAGGGAAGGAAAGGGTGCCACAGATGAACAATCTTCCCTCTTATAAAAGCCTGCATCAATAGTCTTCACCGAATTCATCTCTGAAATAAGGATGTTCTCGAGAGACGGTAGTTGCCCAAGTGAAGGAAGCATGCAACAATTGTTACAATTTTTTAAATGCAAAGATTTCATGTAGCGGTAGGATAAATTGTCCATCCATTTGGGAAATCTTGTTCCATTATAACCTTTTATTCTAAGGGATTTCAAGTCTTGGTGAGGTTGTAACTTGCCGAGTACATCTAATTCAATTTGAAAGTCGATGCTACTATCGTTACTTAAAGACCATTGCAAGTCTAAAATGCTAATGTACTTCTTATTCAATATCCCGGCTTCTAATGCTTCTTCGCCATTAGTAACATTCTCCAATTTCTCAATAGAAAACCGGCCATGGAGATTTGGGAATCCTCCCAATTCTTTGATACTATTCTCTTTATGCTTGCCCACAATGTATAAATCCAACCTCTGTAATTGATTTAGTTTCCCCATTCCTTTAGGCATCTCTTCTATGGAACTTTCAAAAATTTCAAGACGACGCAAGTTTACTAGATTTTGCATTGCACTAGGCAACTTAGTCAGCCTATAGCAAAAAGCCAACATCAAAGTTTGTAAATTATACAAATTGCACAATGACTCTGGCAGTGTTTCTATACCTGTAGAAGTGAGATCTAGATAACGCAAATGGATCAATTCACCTATTGAATCAGGCAAAACAAGCTGACATTTTAAATCAGAAAATGATAAAACTCTCAAGTACTTGAGCATCGACACTATAATACATGGTGTCTTTCTGTTTTTGAAGGGAGAATAGTGAAAATAGGTTGGTAAGAAAGTTCTCGAAAATTTTACCCTGTCAAGAACTTCAGTATCTGAGACCGGATCACTTAATCTTGTAAAAGACAAATGGCGAGTCTTTCTATCAATTTTGGTTTCTTTTCCATGTTCATCTGCTCTGAAATAGAAATCCCCACCAAGGAAGGTTGCTAGATCATGCATCAGGTCATGCATCACGAAATGATTACCCCAGCTCCAAGAACTCGAACATTGGAAAAACGATCTTGAAACCAAATCGTCAAAATACTCCTGACCAACCTCTTCTAAAGTTTTTCCTTTTCTTGATGGTTTTACAAGATCTTCAGCCATCCACAGCAGGATTAGTTTATCTTTTTGAAATTCATAATCCTTGGGGAATAGTGAACAATAAACAAAGCACCGTTTTAATTGTGGAGGGAGATAATTGTAACTAATCCTGAGTGCTGGGATAATCTTACACTGAGTTTCGGGAAGTTCCCAAATGTCACTTTCAAGTACATTATTCCAATCCCTTATTGCGTGCTTTCTTTTTAGCATTCCTCCAAGAGACTGTGCAGCTAAAGGCAACCCATTACACTTTTTAACAATCTCCTTCCCAATCTTCTCTAGAGATTCTCTATTGTGACTGCCTTCTGAGAGTGGAAATGCATGGCTTGCAAACACCAACCAAACAATCTTCATCTGACAATTTGTTTAGATGATATACTTCAACAGTATGAAGAGGGACTACAGCTGCTACACTTTCATTGCGGGTTGTCACGAGAACTTTGCTCCCCCTAATCCCACTTAGAAATGGTTTTGTAAGACTACTCCAGCTATCACAATCCTCGATCCAAACATCATCCAAGACAATCAAGAATTTTTTACCTTTCAGTTTCTCCAGCAAGTCAAGTTGAATTAAGTTTAGATCATTCAATTTACAAGGCTTTTGCGTAATTTCCTCTAGCATAGTTTTTGTGACTTTCACAATATCAAATATATCAGAAACACAAATCCATGCCTTCAATTTGAATGTCCCGTTCAACTTGCCATCGTTATACACAGATCGGATCAAAGTTGTTTTTCCAACCCCACCCATGCCTACAATAGGGATCACAGACACTTCTTCACCATCACTGCTATCCTCTAACACCAACTTCATTATGGCCTCCTTGTCTTTATCCCTACCGTACATACCATATCTACCTTCCAGAGATGTTGTCTGAGCATTCCATTGTTGATTGTTTTCCACCGCAATCTCCTTCAAATCGAGACTCTCCTTTTGTTTTAAAATATCATCTAATCTTTCAACAATGCCCTCCAACTTACTAACATTAACAAGCTTGTTCCTTTGGAAAAGGTGAGAAAAGGAATGACTTACCCCCTTTTGAGTAGCAGCTTTAGTAGAAACTTCGTCAAGTAAGTCATCAGCCTGGTAGACAACATCATTGAGAAGATCGAGCCATTCTTTGACATTGGAGTTTGTGATTTGTTTCTTCTCAGCATCAGCAAGCACAACTTTAACCACAAGCAGCTGGCTCTTCATCTTTTGAAGCAATTTGTCAGGCTTTTTTCCACGGATGAAGTTGACAAGCTCAGGGGAAGCTAGTCTGTCAAAAAGAACGTCAATGAAAGCAGAAAGGAGTGCACCACCTACAACGGCTAATGCCATGATTTCAACAGCAAACAAGTGATTATTTCTCAGAAAGGAAATGTTATGGTTGCAGTAAACTGGGTTGGTTCTTGACGGATGAGATCAGAAAGGAAAGGAATTTCAGTGAACCATCTTCACTTTAAGTTGCGTAGCTCTGTGAAATACCTACCCTCAAAATTAACCGTTAGATATGTGATATATTAGTTAAAAATTCGATGGTAGAGATTGAAGACGCCTACCTTAGATGTTTAGTGGTGGTGGGTGTCGCTCTTTTAAAGATAAGGTTCATGTTTCGATACTTTTTTTAACATGGAATCTCAGGGAATGTACCCACTATCTAAATTAATATAACGTGGATATATTAATTACAAATTCAATGGTTGAGACAGAATAAGTTGATTTGAGTTAATCAAAGATATTCAGTATATTTCCTTTTTCATTCTTTGTGTCTATGAAAAAATTTATGAAACAGAGTGATATTGTTTGTCACGGAGCCTAGTCCAACTATTGTTGATGACACAATGTCTGTAGCAATTATTGACTTGAAAAGTATAACAAATTAAATATGATATGGGAAAGACAAAACTTTGGATGATGAAGAACTTGCATCCTTAATGTTCATCTGCAGGCATGTATTGATTATAGCAATTAATTTCTACGGCTGAATTTAGCTGTAAAAAGGCTTTGTTTTGCTTGGTCCAATTGACATTATATAAAATTGTCTAATAGAAGATGTACAAGTTGGATTTAAAGAATTTTATACAACTCTTGCTTGGCATGTTTTGTTTAGGAGACATTGGGGACTGAGGTGACACCATTCCGTATGGAGCCAATTTAGGTCGGTAGCCACACCCACACTCTGTTTATACTGGCGTCTTTTTCTGCAGCAAAAAAGTCTAACTTCTAGATTGATGATTCTAAATCTCCACTTGAATGAATTTATATAAAACTCAACTTGACTTGTTATAGTATTATGACCAACACGACAAAAACTAAATATATTAAAACTAAAAATATTTATTTGCAAAATAATTTCAATCATTCTTAAATCCAAAATCAAACACGATAAAAGTAAATATATTTAAACTAAAAACAATTCATCATTTACATATATAATTTCTTTGTCAAATAATTATTTAAATAAATATTTTATATTAAAGTACAGATTATGAAATTTTCTCAATTAAAATTTATAAGTCTATTTATTATTTCTCCCAAAATTTCATATATAACAATATTATTACTAAACATTAAAATTTAAATTATAATAAAAAAATAATACGACATACAACAAACAAACATCAATAAATATTAAAAATAATAAAATTTTACACTAAGAACAATAATAATTTACCAGAAAAACAATTTAATTTATGAAAAGTTGACAAAAAATTTATATTCATTATTTATAACAAATATAATAAAATAAAGTCAACACAAAAAATTATGTAGAATACACAATAAAATGAGTATAAATGAGTATGTACCTTACCCAACAAATATACTAAGTATCCCGATCCAACAAGGTTCATTCAACATTATTGACCTAAAATGATTAAAAAATATTCTAAGAAATATTTGGTGATGCAATTATCATATATTCATATAATATGTGACTAAATATCGGTAGTTTGATTACATTATAATATCTATTAATACATATATTAACAGAATATATAGTTAATTAGGTAACATATTGTATTATTATTACTATTATGCTAATTTAACATATAAACGATAAGTTGTTATATTTGTTGATATTATTTTATATTCTCTGGATATTATTAGTTTCCACAACAAACCTCGTAGGGTCCAAAAATCTTATAAATACACATTGTGTTAGAAGAAAATAATGATAAACCAAACCAAGATAGAGATATGGATAAAAAGAGATGATTCAGTAAAGCAGTTCTTATAAGAAAAAAAATAACAATATAAGATAATGTAAATGAGGAAATGATAGAAAAAGCTTAGGTTGAGGCATGCAAAGCGTTATCCTTAGAGAGAGAAAATATCCCCACTACATAGGACAAAACACAATATTATGCACTCCTCCCGAGATATAACAACTTGTCAGATCAATCGATTTAGTGAAAGATCTCTGAACCTTACGAACACCACTATTTTAAAAGATAGTATAGATAAGAAAAGAATAAGACAAAAAACTTTTGTAAGAACTCTAGTGTTTGTTGTTGAGTGTTTTTCCCATGCACCTAGGTGGTATTTATAGGTAGAAAAGGGAGACATGGTGTAACACCCCATTTAATCTATAATCATAATTAAAAAGAACGTCACACAGGATAATACAAAAGCGCAGTCCTGGAGTTTTAAACATTACTCCTTACAATATTCAAGGCACACAACTATGCTAAAACTAAACAAGATACAAAGTTCAACAGTAGTCAAAATAGAAATTTAAAGGATAGACTAGTACATGGGCCATAGCCTTAAAATAAAGCCCAAAGCAGTAGAATCTAGCCCAGATGGGCTACGCAGTGGAACCATCACCTCCCTATTGGCCACGGGTGTTTCTCGCATCTGTTCACACCAATAAATTGACGATCATCGCAAAAAGAGATCACCACACACGCAGGACATACAACAAATAACAAAAGGGTAAGCTAGAGCCAAAAATGGTATTATCATACAATCATATACATTCTCACAGTCAATTATACATATGTCACCCAAGCATGTTATGACCTTTCAAACAATACACTAAGACTCGACGTGACTCATCCAGATATGTATAATTTGGTCAGATTCAGCGGATGCTTGCACTTGTGGTGGATTATCCTATTCACCCCCAAGCTAAGTGTTACAATGTCTCAATCCCCCCACAAGGTTAGCCCTTAATGAGTTTCAGGCCTCCTGCTACTCTCACCACAAGAGTCAGTCCGCTCTACGTGAGACTAACTAACTCCTTAGAGCGTCAGGATGCAATCTTACCTTGAATCCTTACCAAATTATATAGATGGGGGCCCACCATGAACTCTCACTAATAGGGGTCATGGAATTACGTCCCGACCACTGAAGCACCACCATGAGGTCTCACTTAGAGACTCATGGAATTACGTCCCGACCACTGAAGCACCACCATGAGGTCTCACTTAGAGACTCATGGAATTACGTCCTGACCACACACCAATCATATTCAACCAACCAAGAAATATTTATCACACATATAAATCTCATGCCAACCTTATTAACCATTTCTCATTCATATTCCATGTTGAATCAATAACAACTCATCCTTCCCAAATCCATGAATATAGAATTGTATCTCATGCCAATACCATGCCAAATTTCATCATTTCTCACTCGTGAATCATTCCATATCTCATATCAATCCATACCAAACTCATCGTATTCAATCCACGAACCAATCCCATACATGCACATTATGTATTTCATGCCTTAAACAAATCAAATCACCCAAAAATATAGCAACCATACAAAGACAACAGAGAAACAGAACCTGGTGCATTCTTACCCTCGCTCAAGACTGGAGGTCGTCGCCTGAGCGACAGCTCGCGCAACACCAGGGAGGGTTTCCTAATACTCTCGCTTAGGCGAGTACCACTCGCTTGGGCAAGATTATCAGGTTCACTCCACTGTTCACGCAGGCCAACATACAGATTCATCCAGAACAGTTCCATAACACATATTCATTTATTTCAATCATCATTCAATCATTAAAAGCACGAAATAAAGCTGTAAGGCCAATAATATACAATGAAACACGAAAAATAGTAAGGGTCTTAGCTTCCCTTACCTGGATTGAGCTAGCACAGGACCTCGACACCAACTTCGAAGCATAGTAGCTCTAGGAACGAACTAAAGAGCTGAAAGAAATAACGGAACAAAACTAAGAAATGGGTTACCATGAAACCCTAAATAGAAATACAAAGGGTGATTAACAGGGACCAGTATGAGGTAGTAAAAATACTTAAATGGAGTAGAAAATGGATTTGAGCTAACTTGAAGAGGACTAGGAACCAAACCTTAGAAGAGCTTCTGAAAGGAAAGGAGAGTGTAAGGGAAAATGGGCTGTTTGCAAATGAGAACAGAATGAGGGCTCCTAACTGCTTTAAGGGCCTTGGCACCCTATGGGCCAGCCTTAGGCCCAACGAATTTGGGCAACCTTTAAAACATAAGGCAGAAAAATAAAGTGGGCCTTACACATGGAAGTCAATTGCCATTAATCTGATTTAAACTAGAATAATTTATAATTAATGAAATAAATAAATAAATTATACATAAATAGTATTTAACTCTAGGATTAAAACATTAGTAATAGTAATATTTTATTTTAATTATGCAAGTATTTCTAACCATCCCCCACATAATTAAAAAAACTATATTATCTCTTAAAACAAAATATTGTATTTCAGTATAAGGAACCTTTCAGGTTTGAGCGTTACACCTAATGCTTATAAACTTTCACTCGAGAAAATGCAGAGACTTAATTGTCTTGAGCTTCATCCCTTGTTACTGAATTTTAGTAAATAACACATACAATATTGGTGTTCATTATAGGTTCTAATAAGTGGTTGCACGTTACGATTTTATGCATGAATCTTGTTTCATGAGTGTCACTTAGAGACTTTGCTCATGTTTCACAATGGCGGCCCCACCATCACACTCACTACGTAAACCCTCAAAGGGTGGTTTGTGACTCACACAGCTACAAAATTTTTGATTGGGTTTATAAGAGGTATTTGACAAAGTAAGTGTAATAATACATATACCCCAACCTTATTGTTGTCACAATTTATAGTACAACTCGTCATAAGAATGAGACATAACATTTAATCAAATCAAATGGTGTACTTTAGTCAACAACAACTTCATTATTACCCATTGAACTTTATTCCATGGGATCACCATTCATGTGGAGATGAGTGTTCATTGTTGTAACTAATTTATGGGCTTTAGTTCCATTCCCCTCGACGACTAGAGTACTTGTTGATGCGTCAACCCTTTGGTAAGCGGATCCACAATATTTCTTTTTGACCTGACAAAGTCAAGAGAAATAATACCATGAGTAATTAATTTTTTAATAGATTTATGTCTCACTCTTGGATGCCTTCTTTTTTCATTAAAATTTTTGCTAGAAACTTTAGATTTGGCAGTTTGTGTAAGACTTGGAAAAAGTTAGAATAAAGATAAACATATGGAAAAATTAATTTAATTATGACATGGAAAAAATTATGTTAGTAATTCAAGTTAGTGTTGTATTTATTTTAATTATTTTATATAGTTATATTATGTGGAAGATATGTGTTTATAAATTTGTGGTGCACATTAAATTGTGAGAAAGCATGTGGCTTAATGGTTGGAGTAAGTGTTTGATGTGTAAGTGGACTTGAGTTTGTATCTTGGTTGGCTAAATATGGGTGTCTTTAATTTAATGGCTTGTTTTTTTTATTTTTTTCACTTTTTCTCTCTCTACTTTTGGCTTGGGCACGTGTTGTGAAATGCTATTGCCTGATTTCTATTTTTTGTATTACAGTTGTCACGTGATTGAAATGATAAATATGACTTTAATCTTTTTAAGAGAATCTCAACGAAAAGGGATGACGATAATGTGGGGCTTTAAAGCTAGGGTTTTGAGGGGAGAGTTGAGGCGACTGAAAAACATGGAAGAACTCTTGAGGTGTTAATGTAGATGATTATGACGTGGAGTAGATCAATGAGAGGATGGGATGAACCTGGAAGTTTATTATAATTTATTTAGTTGTTTTAAATCAAATATTGAAGACTATGTAATTTTCTTTTGTTCGCAGTTTTTATTTGGAATTTTTTTTACTAATTGACGTTTTGAACTATGCATTTACCATTAAATTATAACCTTTTGCCTAAGTGGGTTTTTGGAAATAATTGTTTTACATTAAAATGTGCATGAATTATATCTTTTCGTGACACCCTAAATCGAGGTGTTATAGCTTGACTATCATAATGCATTGAAATAGGAGATATAGGTTTATTTAACAATCGTAAATCATATAGAAAATTTTTAATAAATTTTGCCTCAGTAATAAATTACATGGTAGATCATAAAAAATAGATTGTTTAGTAGATTTCCATGATATTGCACCTCCACCCAAAGAAAAAACGTAACTAGTAGTTGAATTTGTATCATCAAAATCAAAAATCCAATTTTCATCACTATAACCTTCAATAACAGAAAGAAAATTTATATAATGAATTTCATAATTAATGGTTCCTTTCAAATATTTAAACACCCTTTCTAATACAGCCCAATGAGAATTATCAAGATTATGTGTATATTTTCCTAATCTATCAACTACATATGCAATATCAAATCTAGAGAAATTTGTCAAATGCAATGAGGAACTAATAATTTGAGAATATTTATGAGAAGAAATGGCTTCACCTAAATTTTTATTTAATTTGATAGAGGGTCATAAGGCGTTAAAACATGTTTCACATCAGAATAATTGAATTTCTTCAATAAGTTCTCTACACAATGATACTGCGTTAAAATAATGTCACCATCTTTCGTTAAAATCTTAATACCCAAAATAACATCTATAGGACCAAGGTCTTTCATATCAAACTTACTAGACAACATATGTTTCACATCATTTATAATATCTATATTGCTACCAAATATTAATATGTAATCTACATACAAGCATAAAATAGCATAAACACCATTATCACATTGTTTTACATACACACATTTATCACTATTTTTAACATAAAAATCATATGAAAGAATAACTTGATCAAAATTTTCATGTCATTGCTTTGGCGCTTGTTTTAAACCATATAAAGACTTAACAAGTTTACACACTTTATTTTATTTTCTTGACTCAATAAAGCTCTCGAGTTGTTTCATATATATATATATATATACATATATATATATATATATAGACATCTATATATATATATATAT
>Ga0214545_1009077_pt1 | contig 15377 bp, 11 predicted proteins | sample CNSS4metaG_FD_160064 | JGI IMG/M metagenome (GOLD analysis project Ga0214545, IMG submission 160064) | Root nodule microbial communities from cowpea collected in UCLA plant growth center, Los Angeles, California, USA - CNSS4 | ecosystem: Host-associated > Plants > Roots > Nodule | place: USA... | reverse complement strand
TATATATATATGAGATATCTAGCTTTTACTAATAATCTAAATAATGTATCATGGAATATAGAAAAAGATTTTATTAAACCGATTGGAAAAGTGAAAAGTCATTGATGGACATGTAAGGAGGAGTTATCTTATCATGTATGCTACTATTTGAGAGCAAAATAGTCTTTTAGTTGTTTGTATATTCTATTCGCGACTTTGGCAGACATTTGATTTGTATAAGTACTTTTACTAAATCAATGGTGCATTATTCTATATCATTTTTATTTTATAGTATTTATCTCTTATACTTCATTTGTTTTTACGTATTTACTATGGACATGAATGAGAATACGAGGAAATACTATGTATGTATTTACTGATTTAAAAAAAAAATCATAGGCTTACAAACATAATTACTTTTCACTTTTCCACCTCCATATATATAAGAAAATAAGTAAAAGGAAAACAACATAAATACTTCATAATTATAGTCAACATTCGTTTAAGTCCACACTCATTTAAGTTTGTATTGCGTCTAAATCCGCATTTAAAGAAGAAAAATGATCGAATCAATAATTTTCTGACTTTAGTTTTAGAAAAGATAACGTAAAGCCATGTGACAATTATTTTCAATTCGTTCACATGTGGTTGTCGATTAACCATTATATAAGATGCAAGGAAGGGTAAAAAACACACTCTTAACTTGATTTAATTGATCAAATGATAAATAAGGAGAAACTTTCAACTTACTCATATGAAAAGCATAAAATAACAAGTTCCTCATGTAACATATATCTCTTATATTTCATATCTCTCATATTTTCACACTTTCTACAAATTTTTGACACTCATAATATTTAATATTGTAATTATATGATCCCTAATACTCCATATTGTATTATGACTCATAAAACTTTATAAGTTTATATCTAAATAAAGTCTGCATTAAACTCCGAAAATAAAAATACAAACTAATATTTAATGTACATATTTAGTAAAAGAATATAAAAAATATTATGTCAGATTATATAACATAATATACCTATATTATATAATATTATAAAATAATAATAATAATAACAAATATAAAATTCAAAAGAATAATAATAAATTTATAAAATAACAATGATAATATAACACTATTAAAAATAATAAAAATAGAATATTAATAATAATAAATTACGCAATTTTTTTTCAAATTTTTTATTCTCTTTCATCTTGAAACAAATAGATGTGATACACGATTTGCCAATTTCGAAATGATTAAATATTTCAAAGGTTACTTTTGTTTCTCTTGCTTTTTGAGCCATAAAGTGGTCTCTTTGCGCAGCATTACGTAATAAACTGATAATAGGTACATTAACCAGACCCAACTCCGACAAAGAATGGAACATGTCTTATGCTGTAAAACACTTTTGGACGCCACTTTTATGTCTTCAAAAATGAATCTCAAAGGTTATTAGAAGTTGTTGTCGGTTTCTAATTTTTAAAATAAATTTTGGTCAATTAAAACACATTTAAATGTAATTCCAGTTTTAGTTTTAGATATCCACTTTCTCGTGTTTTTAAATATTCAGCATTTCTTTTATTTCACATGCGGTTTTAAAAAAAGGTTTTTGATTATATTTTTTTTTTTGAAAAATATATACCTATTTTGATGCATCACTACTGGTGTGGGAATAAAAAAGATTAAGTGATAATTAAAATATTCTAATTTAAACATCATAGTAGCGTTTTACGTTTATTAATTTATGTTCATCAACCTTAAATATTTAAAAAGGAGAAGGAAATACTAATATGTATTTTCCATGTTTGAAAAACATATAATTAAGATATTTATTGAAAAATTAATAGAATTTTTTATTGAAAATAAAGTTGACATACCTTTGTCAATCTGATTATCTCTTCTTTTTTTTAATTATATTTTGCATTAAATTTGTCATGTAAAAGAATAAGTTTTGTTAATTATGATTTTTTTTCGTTTTTATATATTTCTTTCGATTCAATATGATACATGAAAACAGTTCAATCTAATAATAATGGTGAAAAGTATATATAATTAAGTTTTGTTAATTTTTTTATATATTTTTTTCAATTGAAATGAACTTACAAAACATTTCAATCTAATAATATGGTGAAAAGTACATATATAGATTTTATATATCTTCTTTTATAATAAGAAAAACTATCCTAACAAAAAAAAAGCAGTTAGGTAATGTAATTTTTTCTTATATGATTATTTTTAAGTATGCAATTTAAAGCAAATGTCGATTTTGCAGTCAGCTCTTTAAAAAAGGTTACAGTTAATTTCTTTCTTTTGTAGAACAAAGCTTTTTAGTTGTCTTCTATCATGATGTCGGTCACTATAGTTATCTGTTTATATATAATCAAACAATATTAACTAATAATTATTTCTCTTCCATTTTTACTGAGGTAATAAAAGTTTGTCCTTTTACCGGTTTAACTCTATTTTTGTTTTTTACGTCATACATGAAATCTGTCCTTTAGAAAAGTCAAGATTTTTTGTTAAATAATATTCTAATATGATATTTCAAATTTAAATTTCACTTCATATTTTAACAATTTACTGTACACTGTTTAATAACTTTTTATTACTTGTATTTGATACTGTAACATCTGCTGACAATTATATAATTATAAAAAAAAAAAAAAAAAAATATATATAATATATATATTCTAAAAAAAAACAAAAATATATATATATATATATATATATATATATATATATATATATATACCTATTTTCCTTTTTTCTTTATTTATTTTTGACGAAAATATTCTCCTGCAGCACCATATGTTTATGTATAACATATATAATCATCACAATATAAAAGAAAAGTAAAATATTGTTTTAAAACCTTTCATTCATACATACATACATCATATATCAAATTCATATACATATATTTTCACATCTCAAAATCTCAAAATGTTCTCTCACATCTCATTCATATATACATAATTGGTTCATTCATCAAAAATATATTAGAGTCACGTGTCTAACTCTCAGTCCATTGACTACTTAACACTTAATTTCACTTCTTAAAAACAGACACATGCGTTAAATTAAACTTAAAATACGAATTATCTTCACTAAATTGTCTCACATAACAAAACTACATAATTGGACATTTTCACTTGTGTGATAAGGTAAACTCTTTTATGACTTACAAGACAAAGTTTATTTTCGATTTGCGGATTAAGTCATCGAAACTTTTTTTTTAATTCTCGTCTCTTGATATTTTTCTCTATACGAGTTCAATATTAATAATTTATTACCATCTCCTTCATAATATCTATTTTAATATATAACAAACATTTCAACATTTTATTTTCTCATTGAAAATAATTCTGTTTACAAATCACAAATCACACTATTAGAGCCATAACATTGTATACTTTAATTCATATACACTGCAACTCAATTTAAATACCAATAAATTATAAATTTATCTTTATTCACCTTACACTACTAATTCAAGCATAATATATTGATAAATTATATCTTTTTTCATCAAGTCTAACCTTTCAATTTCTATTCATAGGAAAAATTCAACTTATACATGAAATACTTCGATTACTAATATAAACATGTTATCATGCTCTTAAACTAACAAATGTTAATCTTTGTCCCAAAAATAACACATGAAAAACCTTATTCTAGACAAGCAACCATTTTCATAAAACCAACTAAAGTAACAAACTCACTCAAAATTAATTTCTGATTGGATAACAGTGTTCTACTATACACCAGTATCTCTAAGAGGAAATCAAATTTAAGAAAATAAATGAATAGTTATTTCACCAATAATATAGAAAGAATGTAAAAAATATATTAAAAAAATATTGACTTTTTGTAAAATGAAATTTGAATAGTAGTTCTTCTTATTTACAATTTTTTAACTTAAATAATAAAATAAAAAATTTAAAAAAACCACAAAGTGACACGTGACACACTCCTAGGTTGACACGTGTATATTTTAAAAAAAAATTTAAAAAAATTTAAAAAAAAAATTTAAAAAAATAAAAATAAAAATAAAAAAAATTCAAAAAAATCACGAAGTGACACATGACAGTCACTATTCATGGCCGTTAATGATTTAAACGGTATTAGCAAAAAAGGACCCAATTAAACAAAATTGACAAAAATTAAAACCTATTTGAATACAAAACTAAAATTAAGACTTGTTTCAAAATACTTACAAAAATTGGAACCAAAAAATATTTTAACCTCTAAAAATCTTTAGATGTGTATAAAGTTAAATTTATAAAATGAGGTATAAAAGTACATATCTTAGATGCATTATTTAACCTTGTTGGTCGGTAATATCTGCTGCCCACAGACAGGGTACGGTTATGCTTATGTACTGTAGTACCTAATGTCTTCAGAGGAATTAACTCACATCACCATTTTCAATCAGTGCCGCCCAATATCCAACCCAATACAAAAAAATTAAGTTACTAATAATCAATAAATGAGTGTTCAATTTTTGCCTGATGTGGCTGTTTCCCACTGAAAGCTCCTGCTACTTCTGCTTGCCTTCTTCAGTAAATACAAATGCACGCGCCCACAAACGCAAACAATGAATTAAGACATTCATCAATGCATGTCGAACCACCACAACCATGAAGCTGCCATCGAAGACAACCGAACCCAAAACCCCTCTCACGTCTCAAATCAATGGAGACACACTTTGAACCACTCCATACCCTACAAACCCTAGGGGTACCCTCACCCTACCCTCCTAACCCTAGCCCTAGCCCTAGCCCATGCAATATGTCAACACATGAAACCTTCTCCCTCCAATTCCACACCACCCAACTGCCCTATCCAAAGGACAAAACCACTATATATTCTTTACCTTGTGACCTAAACTTGGCTATGTAATGTATGATGTAACTTTTGAGTTTGGATTTCATCATTTGAACTTTGAAGCTTCCATTCCAAAGTGGTCCTCCTTCCTATTGTTGTTGGGTTGGACCATTCAAACACATGGCCTCTACGCTCTTAGACAAGAAACTGACACAGACTCCTTCTGGAAGATCTTAATGGGATTTAAAAAAATAAAGTGACAGAATTGATCAAAGACTCTTTATGATATTAATGACCTGTTTTGAAACTACTAAGAAAATAATATTATAATTACCTGATTGAAAATATTGAAGTGATTTTTTTATCTGATATCTACAAAGAAAATGAATGTTGGGACCAAATCTTTAAATGTGTGAATGTGCATTTAGTTTTAGTATTATTGTAGGGAAGGCATGTGGGTACAAGGGTACAGATGTCTCGTGTGCATGTTGGGGGCATCATGTGAAACCTCTTTACACGGTTCTGGCAATCGCTGACAGCAACTGCTATAGTGATTTTGTGAGGGTAGTGTAGGAGGCAATGCTTCTAACTTTGAATTGTTGAGACTCTGCCTCAAACACAGACCATAAAACAACAATATTCAATTTCTCTGATTTTCTGCATCATTACGCATCTGAATATGTTACTAACGCGTTTAGGGAAGGGAACACATTTTTGGTTAGCTTCTCTCTCTGTGTATAATGCTATCAATAATTTCTTAATTGTTTTTTATTCCGTCTATCTTCTTTCGTGAAAGATTCCGTATATTTTTAACGATAATTCTCTGTCTCTTCGTTTGTCGGTTTTTTTATTGAGTTATGCATAGTCCGTGTCTGCTATGATGTGAGAAGAGAATCAGCTTCCAAAATATTTTTATTTTTATGTTTTTATGTTTTTTAATTATAAAATGAGTTTATTGCACGTAGATGTAGATTCCACATTCAGATAAGGTCTCCCGTATTAAAATAAATACTCTTCCTTACTCTTTTTTTTTTTTATGTTTTTAAAAGGTGTTTTTTTAAAAAATAAAAAAAAACTTTTCATGTTTTAATTTTGTATATTTCTTTCTCTATCTAATCCAATAAACTGAAGTCTTATATTATTTAAAAGCTTATGATACAAAAGATAGGCTAAAAAGGAAACTAAGGAGAATTAAATTAGAGTGGATCTTACCAAACGTCTATCTAGTTTGATAGTTGAATGCAATACTTGGCTTGTCTAAATCATTAACGACGTGGATGTTAATGCTAAAGTATTCTATGACAATTAGTTACAAATTTAGTTTGAATAATTTATATCTAATTCAAATCTAATAGAATAGATTTATTTTGAAGCACATTTATTGGATTAATTTGATTTGAATTATTTTAATTTAAATTAATTTTAGATATAATTTTGAATTCAAATTTATATTACTTAACCTAATAATTTGAACAAAAATAACATTAACATCAAGAATATCATATATTATAAATTAAATATTACTTTTATTTTAGTTAATTTAATTATTACTTTTTATTAAAGAAACAAATTTTTTCAATGTTAAATTATTAATTTTGGAATACGGATTATCATATATAATAATTAAAAATTCTATATTTTAAAAATTGAAGTTTTTCTATTTTTTTTTAATGTTTATGTTTTAATTTTTTCATAAGCTAAGTTACATAAATATATTACATTTGGATTTAAAATCAGGTATGTCATGCAATAGATAAATAGACCAATGATATCTTAGACACACTTCGACCTAAACTGTGCCGATAATATTGTGGTTCAGGCAGAATTAAAAATATTTTTGATTGAAATAAAAAAAAAAGTGTTCATCCAATAATATAATTTATTTACTGAGATTAGAGAGATAAGGAAAATTAAATTTAAAAAATAATATAAAATAAAATAAATGAATAGTAAAGAATATCATATCAAAAGGAAATTTGAAAGCAAGAAGAATAAGAATGGGAAAATAGGAATTAGGGTGGTTAAACATGTGACATAACTAGAAGGTATTGGATCCAGCTGAGAAGTGTACCTTCAGATTTGTTTTCCATCTCTATCAACTGCTTAATCAAAGCACCTTCTCACGTAACAACACTCTCACACCTCTTCTACTTACTTGTATGGAGCGTGCATGCAACGCTCCTATATTATTTATTTTTATCATGCCAAACTCTTCAAAATTAGTTATCTAAAAATTAATTTTGTCAATTATAAAATAAAGATGTTCTAACTCGTGCATCTTTTATAACAAAAATATTTAATTATTTAATTTTTGATTAATTTTTTGTTATATATTTAATTATAATTTAAAAAATAGTGAATATAATTTTTGTCCTTAACAAAATTATAAAAAAAAATTATAAAAAATTTAGTTCTGTATTTTATGAAATTTAAAAAAAATGTTTTATATATATTAACTTCCATAGTGTAAGGACTAATTTTGATCCAGGTTAAATAACGACTTTAAAATTAATTTAATTTTCATAAAATAAATTAATCTGACATTTTTTTTTCATTTAAAGAAAAAAAATTCAAAATTACAAATTTAGTACATGTATTTAAATATAATTGTAATAACCAAAAATTCAAAACAACATTTAGTAATTATTAATTATCATAGTTTATGTAGCATTAATAAGTTATTTTAACATAAATTTACAATTCACACACATAAAATTAATTTAATTTCCATAAAATAAATTAATCTTACATTTTTTTTTCATTTAGAGAAAAAATTCAAAATTACAAATTTAGTATAAATATTTAAATATAATTTTAACAATAATTGTAATAACCAAAAATTCAAAACAACATTTAGTAATTTTCCCTTCAACACACTTAGATTCATCATAGATTAATAGATTAGCATTTTTTCTTGGAAATCACTAATTTGATAACCTCGGACTAAAAATCTTTGCATATGTTCATGCATTGTCAAACATATGGTAATACATTATAATCATAAAGGAAACACACAAGAATAACCATTTAGAAAAATATAACCCCTTCCTTCAGACAAAATAAAGGTCATAAGTAAAATGATCTTATTGCATCAAAGTCATTCAAGCAACCAGACCCACATAAACCATTGAATCACATATTTCACAAAAATCATACTTATTTACCAAAATTTTTACTATAACAATTTTTCCAACATCTGTTTGTACAAATTTCATAACACCAATAATAGCAATCACAAATTAATTTATCTCATCCAGCAGTTTCACCCACCCTTAATAATTACAAATCACAAACTAAATTCTCTTCCTCTTACAACAGTCTTAACTTTCTTAACACAAAAGAAAGTCATCACCACTGTAGACATCATTCATTATAATTTCGTTTCTTTTGGAGACTTCTTAAAACTTTATCAACATTTACACACAAAAATCAAACCCATGTTTTATACTTCAACAGCAAAGCAATAAATTTGCAAAGGAAACAACTTCCCTTATCTTATAGTCTTGACCTAGCACTGTTCTTTTCTCTCTAAACAATTTCACACATTAAAACACTCTATTTATACAACAAAAGGCCCAAATGACGATCAAGACACAACATTAGGGTCTCAACCAAAGAAATTTTCATTAAAGACAAATGGAAGTAACATGCAAAGCAAAAAAGATTACATGTAGGAGAAAACAAATTGTTAAGAGAAATTTAATAAGGGTTTTGGTACGGTTCTTCGTGTTGATTACTCTAAAGGTACTGAATCTTCAAAGAATTATAATTAGATCAGAAATTTATGATAGAAAAAGAAGATTATTAGAGAGAAAATAAGGCAAGAGAGAAAAAATAACTTTTTGAGAGAAAAGAAATATGATTTGGGATTCTCACAATAATTAATTATTTAATTTTAAAAATATTATTTTTTAATATTTATCTTTCCCGTCTAAGTTTTTTTCAGATTGTAAGGTAAATTTTCTCTCATTTTATTCATTTTTTTAATATAAAGTCCTTTTTATATGGAGACTTTCATATAATAATATTTCTTTACATACCAAGTTTAGCAAGAAATTAAAATAACTATTTTAAATGTCTAGAATGTAAAGAATATTAATGAGAATTGCTTCTAATATTCTTTGGTAGCATATTGTGAAGAAAGAACATCAATGACATGTATATGTTTGATGTATATGTTAATTAAGTTTCTTTTAAGATATAATAAAGAAACAATACCAAAAATTGAGGAGAAAATCTGGACTCATATTTAACCATAATGATACTTGAAACAAGTCTATAAAGGGAATTGACACTACCTCTAATTTAAAAAATAATAAATTTTATGTTGTTTAATTTTTTCATCTTTAATTAATATAAAATCTTTGAATTTAATATGATGATACATGTCCGACTAATGAATTAAATAAAAGATTTTATATATATATATATATATATATATATATATATATATATATATATATATATATAAATTTCAATGATAAATTGAATAGAGTCCAACTTTATTAATTCTATTTAGTTGATTTTGGTGACCTTAGGCGCACATTGCATTTGTGATGATTTGTTATACATATATATAGCCACTGAGGGTGATGCATTAAAAGAGTGAAAGCAAGACCATAATATTTCCTTTTTTTTATTCTTTTTTCTTTTATTAAACTATCAAACAAATTTTATAAATGCACAATTCAAAATTCTTCACTCCCTTCTTCCAAAAAAGTATAAAGAACAAATATTGGTTGAAAGATGTGTTGCAGTCATTGGTATATGGGACTCTTTTATACAGAAAATAAAATTCAAAGAAATAATTAATAAGAATGTATACATAAAATAAATATTATTGCATCACCAATTATTTCTTTCAATTTTAATTTATATTCAATAGTCTCTCCAATATACGAGTATTTTTTGTTTAAGAAATATCTCTTTCTTTTATTCATCTCTTAAAAACGAATTTGTCTTTTCCAATTATTTTTATTTAAATAAATAATTTTTGAACTTAGAAAACAAATAGAAAAATAAATTTTTGATTAAATAATTAATTATTGTCTGTAAATTGTATTTAAGTAAAAGTATCGAACATAAATTTTTTGTGTTGCAAATTTTTGCACAGAATATATCCAATTTTTTTAGTGTTCAAACATAATAAATTAATGAAATAATAAAAATCATAATATAGGAATATTAGAAACATTTTCTTTTTACTATTTTCATTTCCTCTATTTTAAACTTTTTTTTTTTATTAATGTGTTGAATCCAAATAAAATAACAAAATTAATTTATTTTTAAACAATTAGAATATACTCTAGTGATTGTAAGGCCCCTTTTCCTTTCTGCCCTAGAATTTGTGGGCTGCTCTTGTAAGTGGGCCTAAGGGCTGGCCCAATGTATATAGACCCTTAGCGTTGCCCTAATTCTACACTTCTTGCACTTTCAGAAAAGAACCAGCCGTCACTCCCCATACCCCTCACAGAACACTCTGCTAGGGTTTACCCCTGACCCTGAACCAGTGAGCCCAGTTGCGTTCCTAGCCTCATGTAAGTACTCTACACCTCTGGTTTTGCTTTTCTTCCGCCATTACGATGTACTTCCAGTAGAGGTTCGTCATAGGCTCATGTATGCTCTTCTGCATCTGTTCCACAGCACTTCAATCTGCCGTTGGAGCTTCGCGTTCCGCTGTTGGAGACGCACCCGCTTTTAGCCTTTTCCAGGTACGGGAAGTTAGGGTTATGGTTTTGAGTCTCCTTTTGAATGGGTTGGGCGTTATTTGTTGAATGTATGATGGGATCTGTCTTTTGGATGCATAAGAATGCTTTGCATGTGTGTTTTGGCCGGAAAACATGGCTGTTTCAGTGAAGAACAGTGGCGAGACCTGTTAATCTCGCCCAAGCGAGTCAATCTCGCCTAGGCGAGATGAAACAGGGAGGCCCTGCACGAGATCTCGCCCAGGCGACTCGCTCACCTTTTGAGCAAGCAGGCAGCTCGCCCAGGCGAGGGGGGATCTCGCTTAAGCGAGATCCCGTGATGCCCACACACCTGAGTTTGTGCTCTCGCCTAGGCGAGGGGGAGGCTCGCCTGAGCGAGACCCCTCAGCCTGGGCGAGATGCTGGGCGAGGCTGTGTTATGTTTTGGACGTTTGATGATTCCCGAATGATCTGTTTTGATTGGGTATGATTGTGTGATGATGGACGTGTATATAATGGAGTATGAGATATATTTCTGGCATGATTCGTGAATTGTGAATGAATGGGTTGGTATGAGACTTAATGTGTGAAATAAATGAATGCGTTGGAACTAAAGGGATACATGATTAATATGAGATGAGACCCCAGACTCATTGGGATGGTGATGATCAGAGGTATGGACTTGAGAGGTGATGCATATGAGGATGTTAATTCCAAGGGTGGATATGGGATTGAAAAAAAAACATGATTTAATATTCTCTTATCGATGAATTATGAATGTTGGTCCGTGTCAGCGTGTAATTCCTTGGGGGTCTCTAGGTGAGACCTCCGGGGTCGCGCTTCAGTGGTCGGGACGTAATTCCATGGCCCCTGCTAGTGGGTGTTCATGGTGGTGCCCCATCTGTATAACTAGGTAAGGATTCAAGGTAAGGTTGTATGCTGACGCTCCGAGGAGTCAGTTAGTCTCACTTAGAGCAGACTGACTCTTGTGGTGGGAGTAGCAGGAGGCCTGAAACTCACTAAGGGCTAACCTTGTGGTGGGAGAGATTTGTTTCATTGCAACACTAGTAATACATGGCTCAGGATCGAGCAGCTCAGGGTCGAGCAGGGGTACCCACACAAGTGCAAGCATCCGCTGAATCCGACCAAGTTATACGTATCCGGATGAGTCGAGTCAAGTCGTAGTGTATTGAATGAAGGGTCATAACCTGTTTGGTTGCTATGTGGATGAGATAGTAAAAATACATTTGATTGCATGTTGAATATGTTGATTGGCTCTAGCTTACCCGTTTTGTTGCATGTTTGTGATGTATGTGGTTGTTCTTCTTGCGATGATCATCAACTTGGTTGATGGGAGCAGATGGGCGAGGTTCTCATGGTAAACAAGCGAATGGTGATTCCGCAGCTTAGCCATCTGGGCTGGAGTTTTCTTCGTATTCTATTTAGGGCTATGGCCCATGTATCTTTTTCTGTATTGCTACGCTACACTCTATGTTGTATTCGCTTTCAGCTTACCTTTGGCATCGTGGTGTGCCCGTGTTTTGTCAGGGTTGTGTTAAAGACCCCAGGACCACGCTACTGTACTTATATTGTGTGACGTTTTCCTTTAATTTCACTTAATAATTAAATGGGATGTTACAATGATGATGTAGATTTTATTGTTATAATCCGATGACATATGTTAGATATTTAGTATATAACAAAAGTTATACTCACATATTTTATAATTAATTAATTGATAATATAGCAATATATAGATTAAATTATAATCTATGAAAGTAATAAACTTTTAAAATAGTAACATAATTCATATGTTTTGTAAAAGAAATTATATAAATTTGAGGTGCATTTTATGTCATCACAGTCACAAGATTAATCTCAAAATAATTATAGAAAGTCCATTCAAAGAAGAGTTATCCTACAGTACATATAGCTTCAAGTCAATCTCATAGTTATAAAAGAACATGAAAATTTTGATGGAAATCTCAATGTATTGCTTGGTCATCCATCCACATCTAACTAATATATTTTGTCCAAGTAAATCAAGATTAGATATCAAGCTCAAGTTGTATATTGAAACTTCTTATCTGTCCAACCAAGAATAAAAATCCCATCATATACTTTTTAATTTTTTTTTTAATATCACTCATTTTAATAAATTTGCATGACGCTAAATATCGTTTTTTACCTATCTATTTTCTTATATCTGATTATTATTATTATTATTATTATTATTATTATTATTATTATTAATAAGGATTAACTGAAAGTTTTTCAATATCTGCTTTTAAATTTCTTATAATTGTACAAAATTACATACAGTATCATATATATACAGTGATACAGTATCCAATCTTATTTTTAATGGAAAGAAGGTGGGTTACAAAGAAATAGGTAAAGAAACAAAAGGCATACATAATTAATAAACAAAAGAGAATCAGATGTCATGATGGGGAAAAGAATAGAATCTAAACAGTGAGTGGAGCCAAATTGAAAGGTTTGGGTAGAAGAAGTAAACGAATTGATTTTTTTTTTTTCTTAGGGTTCCATGTCCGTGAGAAAGTAAGCAAGTGGAGATGAGATTTGAAGGGAATGCGCGTGAGTAACAGTAATGGTAATAATAGTAACAGGAGTGGGTTGGTGGGGTGAAGGTGGGGATCTGAGAAAAGAAATACAAGTAAACAAGGAGGCAATTGGGTCGGCAAAAAGGCAAACATTGATTCCGACATTTTACCCTTTCTTCCCAACACCTTGTCCCATACCCGCCAGCCCCGGACTCCCCTACCCTACTCTCATCTCTCTTTCTTACAAATTAAAACCCTCATCCCTAGCTCTTACTCTGTCTCTCATCATCTCCACACACATATATATACACATTTTCTCTTAGATTCTCTCTTCTCTTCTTATTCTTCATACCGCCATAACATTGCATGCAATGGAGCTTCAACTTGGTCTTGCTCTCTCAACCCATCAATCTCAATCTCAACCACTTGACCTCAATTCTCATGCCTATGACCCTATCTTCCCTTTCCATCAAAATAAAAAACGTACCCTCTCTCAGATCTTTGATCATGCACCACAAACCCCTCACACCGACCTTGTACTTCCAACGTTGTCTCTCCTTCCTTTGACGCCAACCCACCATCAAGATGATCATGATCACCACAGCCAATGTTCTAGCATCACCAAGTGAGTACTACTGGTCAAATTTTGTGTATTTCAACTCTTTTATTCTTTTATTCTTTCTTATTCATTCGGGTTTGTTTAATCAGGAAGGACGAGGAGGATGCAGATGATGTAGTGGGTTGGCCACCGGTAAACTATCGGAGGAAGAAACTCCGTGTCGATAACTGTGGAGATCACGACGAGGTTGCAGGAAGAAACAATCACGTGATATGGGTTGACCATGGTTGTTCCACCACCTCAAATTCTCAGTACGTGAAGGTGAAGATGGAGGGTGTGGGAATCGCGCGGAAGGTCGATCTTGGCATGCACCGATCCTTTCACACGCTGATGGAAACCTTAATGGACATGTTTGGAACATGTCATCAAGAATCAAACGGCTATGAATTGGCTTATCAGGATAAAGAAGGTGACTGGCTTCTGGCACAAGATGTACCTTGGAGGCAAGTGCTTCCTACCTAATAATACCTTTCTCATATTCCACCAAATCAAAACCCTACTCATTTATTTCTGTTACAATATGTACGGAGTAAAACCTTAGGAAATCACTAATACTAATAGTTAAGCAAAGATATCTTCCACAGAGAGAACACTGATTAGCATAAAAGTTCCAATTAGGGTGTGTATACTAATTAGTGTTTTGGGATTTTGTTGTGCAGGAGTTTTGTTGGGTGTGCGCGACGACTGAAATTGGTGAAGAACAGCAGTAGATGAATGGCGCCAAAATGTTCAATCTTGAGTTTGTCAACTTTGTCTGCCAAACCTTACTTAGAGTTAGAGAGATGGCGTTTACCTTTTTCCTTTTGGTTAACTGTATCTGATCCAGCTGAACTTGCCTCCAAGTATAAAAAACATCCTAGTATTTGCTGACAGTATTAGTATGTAGTTTTTTTGTATGAAACATTATGAAGGTTTCTAGCAAATAGTTGGTTGGTAATATGAATGATAAATCATAGTAGAAGTTTCAGACCTGTGTGCATTTTCATATATACTCTGTCTGATTTAATTCCTTTTACTCTTCTGAAAGGTTATACTTTTATATGTTTATTCAATTTAAAGTTTAAAAGTTTAAAACTATATTACACATACTCTTTTAACATACATTCAACATTTTTTTTTAAATCATATTAAATATTTTTCTCATTTATTGAGATGTTATTACGTGTATATTATTAAAAGTTCGCGAGAAAAATAATTTTCATGCCTTTTAAGGTAGAATCTCAACCTTTATTTTGTTTTAGTTTTTCTTCGTAACAGTGTGATTTGTATGGAGCTACTGACATTTGACATGAGTATAGCTGACGTGATATACTAGATTAATTTTGTGCATAATATGTGTGAATTTTAAGTAGAATGCATGACGTATGCAAATAATAAAAAAAAGTATGCTCCATCTTTGGTCGGTATTGGTTGGAACATTTTTTCGCATATAAATGAAGTTTATGGCATACTAGTTATTTGTGAGAGTATAGCCTATTTAGGCAGAGTCAGCTCGATTTAATTTAAAGAAAAAAAAAATCTATTTGAGAAAGAATATAAACTTAAGAATTTTGTGAAAGAAAAAAGGAGAATTACACATTTATAAATCTTACGTTCCGATTATTTTGTTTTATTTTATCATTTGTCTATCATATTATATCATATATATATATATATATATATATATATATATATATATATATATATATATATATATA
>Ga0214545_1009071_pt1 | contig 15389 bp, 6 predicted proteins | sample CNSS4metaG_FD_160064 | JGI IMG/M metagenome (GOLD analysis project Ga0214545, IMG submission 160064) | Root nodule microbial communities from cowpea collected in UCLA plant growth center, Los Angeles, California, USA - CNSS4 | ecosystem: Host-associated > Plants > Roots > Nodule | place: USA... | reverse complement strand
ATATTTTTTATCTTATCATAACCTTTATGTAATTATGTTAAAATGATGTATGTCAATTAAAAAAAATTTATGTCTAACATTTGAATATTTCTATTATTTTTTAATATTTTTATTTATTGTATATTTTCCTTTCACATGAGAATGTTTAATACTCTAAATTTAAGTGTTTAATAGGATAAACATTTCATTTACTAGGCAATATAGAAAAAAAAGTCTTTACTTATTATTATTAATTTTTGTTTTCATTTGAAGAACTCTTTTATTTCGCTAAAACAATTTTTGTTATTTCTCAACCATTGAGTATATATGTTGATATTTGAAAAATTTTCTTAGATCTCTAAGATATTTTTCGTCTTATCATCCCTTAATTATACATTTGTTTTTCTTTGTGCAATTCCTTCCAATAGTCTCCAAATTGTTTATAAGACACACACTTGTTATTTTTTTTAATATTTCTATTTTTGTTTATTTTCATCATGTAGAATATTATTTCGATAAATTTTATCTAATTATTTTTTATTTTCTAACTCATTACAATCATACTTTAATTTTTTCACTATAGTTGTATAAATAATTTTTATTTACTACAATATACAAATTTAATGTAATTGCCATGAATATTCTTTTACCACCATCCAACATATATTGTGATTCAAAAGATACAATATCTATATTAAAATTTTATTATTATGTTTATTATTTATTTTTTGCGTCATTTTAATCAAGTGATGTATTATAACTTTTATTAGTGTATAAAAAATAGATTCATTATAATTTAAAAAATTGAAGTAAACAAACATTTAAAATATATTTTAATTTAAATATTTTTTTCCTTTTATATTTTTTTAAAAATATTTTTTTCCTTTTATATTTTTAAAATTTATCAACTATGTTTCATTAATGTTTTCAAATTTAATAAATGTTTTGATTCTCATCAAATTTTATTTGGTATTATAATCTAAAATGTAAACAATTATAATTTATTTCAAAGTGTTTGATATCGAAGAAACAACCATACTCCTAATATTAAATATTTAATAATATTATGTTTCATTTACCGTAATATTTTATAAAAATTAACTAAAATTAATATTAAAGTAGTAAGAAAACGGGGTATAGGTATAGGTACGAGATTACACCCGCTACCCGATGGGGATGAGGATAGGACAAAAGTTTGATACCCGTTGGGTTTGGGTATGGGGATGGGGATGAATATTTTTTACGGGAATGGGTATGGGATAGTGAAACCCGTCCCCGCCCGCCCCGTTGCCATTCCTAATAGTACACGGATACGATACATATACATGTATCGCAGATATCGAATTTATTTTAAGAATATTATGATATGACACGTGATATATGAATATTAAAAGGTGTATAATAATTTTTAAAAATAAGATAAATATATGATTGTTACTTTGTGAATTCAAATTAAAATCTTTGTAACTAATGTTAGTGAACAATCTAGAAACCAATTCATAATAGAAATTATTATCGTTATCAATTTAGGGACCAATTATAATTTTTTCAACTATTTTAGTTGTCGATAATGTTTAGTTTATAAAATTGTCACTATAGTAACTAATTATTTTTTGTCATTAAAATTAGTCATTATTCAAAATAAAAATTGTAGTCTATTGAGATTTCATAAATTAGATATTTTATTGATAAGTATCGATAAAATATTTTAAAGTATCGGTGCACCATAAGTTGTTACTTTGTTTTATTTGCACGATATAAAATAAGAATTAAATAGACAATATATGATAGGAAAAAAGAGTTTCGAAAAGAAAAAAACTGATTTAAAATAATCTACAATAAACAATTTAAGATTTTGTAAATTTATAATAAAATATTTATCAACATACTTTTGTTAAAGTATTTAATGTGTAGCTAACATACTCAATCTGTTTTTTTTTTCAATTTTGGGTAATTTTATTATTATTGATGAGTTTGGAAACTCTAGACTAGATTATCACTAACTGATAAGTAATTTTCTTTATCAATTTGTGTTTTTTTTATTAACCTTATAAAATGTTAGCTGAACCGATACAATAATTTTATTTATTTTTAAATAACTTTAAAAGATGTCATTTTTTAGGTGGGTTAAACCGCCGTTTTTTTGTGTGTTTAAAAGTCCATCTTTAAATAGGTTAAACCATCATTTTTTTGAATCCGTTGCTTTTGTACACGCAAAAGTTAGATAACTTCAATGTATATGGAATGGGTTAAAATTTGATGCACATTAGACTCATTAGAGTCGATCTTCTCATTTTTTGTGTATTTAAGTGGAACTATGATCACATGATTTCTTGTAGTGACCTGAGAATAATGTTAGGCACACTCCTAAATTATAACAAAGGATAGTTATGAATAGTTATGAAAGTAAATTGAAGATGCTAAACAAAGGGCTAATTAGTCCTAAATGGGTTCAAGAAGAATGGTAGATGGAAGATGAAGAGTCTACATAGGGTGTGGATGACTCTTTTAAGATAAAAAAAAAAAAGTTCAGCAAATAAGGAAGAACTATAGCAATCCTTTGAAAGCACAAATGAACACTTTCAAAAGGACTTAAGTTGAGTCATTATTGAAGTAATCAGATTTTAAGTTATGAATTAATTAATTTTGGTTCGTACAAGGAAGGAGAAATGACTTGGAATTCCATTATGATACACATGGACTAATGAAGTTTTAAAGACAAGGTGTCCATTGCTTAAGCAAAATAACTATATATTTTACTTACTTTAAATGTGATACAAAAATGTTAAAAAATAGTTAGAATGATATGAGAAAAAAATCAATGCTTCAGAAAATAAACAAAATAATTATTATGATAAGTGAAGAAGAGTGTCGGACATTAAAGCTATAAATCATATTTTGTTGAAGGTTTTATCGATTACAAAAATTGGTAGAACCTTAAAGTTTAGGTCATTATCACACAAATCTGTGGAATCTTTTGAACTCCCGAAGAAGATTAGACCTATCACCAATCCTATTCAAACTCAAAATAACTATGTCTATGATGTATTTCCTATAAAGATTATCGATCAAAGAATCAAATAGTTATGTTGTAAAATCATATGAACCCAATAAACCATATATATTGGCAGACTTTAGAAGGTCAGCAAAAGCCATGACCCTCCTAAGTTATTTTAATTTTTTTTGAAATATTTTTAAAATTGATTTTTATTTTTTTATAAAATATAATATTAATAAAAAACAAAGAATAATAAAATTTATTGAGATACTTTTGTTGTATTCTCATCTTAAGTCTCTCACATATTGTATTCATTTATTATTCTTGCATCTCTTCTTTTTGTTCTTTGTTTTAAAAAAGAAATAGAAAGTTATATATAAATTCAATCTCTCGCTCTTAGTTCTTATCCGTTGTCTTCTAAGATAAAAAAATTAACTCTCAACCTTCTCCTGATAGAAAAATATTAGTTTGATATTTAGATTTTTTTTCATCTTATGAGTTTTTTTTATATTTATTTTTTTATGAATATAAAAAAATTATGTATTATATGTTTTTTCATAACTATTTCTTATTTGTTACTTGATTATCATATTCTTTTTAGTAATTATGTCTCTTAATTTTTTATTAGATTTTGATAAATTATTTTTCGGTCTTAATTTTTGTTTAAAAAGATATATTGATGAAAAATAAAATAGTAGATTCAGTTTTTGTAAAGTGATAAAAGGAAATATATCCTTTAGGATAACAAAAATACAAAATTACTTTTTCATTTGTTTTCATATTAATTCTTTTAAATTATAGGTGAAATATTTCATATTAATTTTTTAGAACTTATTATAAGAGATGATATTAGAAAAACTAATTTAAACTCAGTTTCATATCAAATACAATTTTAAAACTATAATTTTTATAAGGAAAAACATTCAAGAATTTGAATACTAAATTATATATATATATATATATATATATATATATTATTAATAATAATAATTAAATATATAAAATTTTAGTACTTATCCGAAATTTTAGTCCAATTTAGTCTCTTATCTTTAATAAATGGTTGAATTTAATTCTTTTAACCAAATTTAACCAAATCTTGTTAAGTTCATTTGACGTTTTAAACGCGTTTTTAAGTAAACAATAAAGCGAAAGTGAGTTAAACCACGTAAACAACTCAAATACTATCATGAAATACGTTTAAAACGTTAAATAAACTTAAAAAAGTTTGGTTAAAATGACCAAATACAAGTATTTTCAAAGTTGATGGACTAAATCAGTCTACAATTTCGAGAAGGAATTATTTCCAATTTCCACCGAGAGTTAAAGAATAAAAAACATATTTAACTATATATATATATATATATATATATATAAATTTAATATCGTTAACTATATCTATATTACCTATAATGCACACAATTCTTTTTCCACTTTTATCCTTTAAATAACAATTTTTTTTTAAATTACAATAATTACTTTATCAATTTTATTCTTTTAAGTAATTTTTTTTAAATTTAATTATATTTTTATTTGACAATTTTTTAAATTTATTTTAGTAAAATTATATAAATCATCATAACAAAAGGTGAACATGCTTACGTATGTATTTTTACTAATATTAATTGTCCGATAATGTGTCACTTGGAAAATTTGTTAACTGTATGAGTAAGCAAATTTGCAAAAAAAAAAATATATTTCTTTGTTTCAAATGATATTTTGAACGTAAAATTATATTATTTAAATGTGAATAAAATATATTTACGTTAATAGGGAAAAATAAAAAAGTATTGGCATAAAAAAATAAAAATGAATGGTTAACTAGCATGCAAATGAAGCATTAGTAGAGACGGTCAGAAAATAATGACGGCAAGTTGTAAGAGTAAGTTTGTAGTTTGGTGTAACAATTAGCAAGAAATGGGTCTGCTATGCACACGCCTATACAATACAAGTCCAAACTTTTCTCATCTTTCTTCTCACTCTCTCACTCATTTTCAGCCAAGGGTTAAATGAGCTTCACATATTTTAGCTCAAGAGAGAAGAAAACCCAAGGTAATTTTCTTCTCAGTATTTCCCCTCATTATTTTCTTATGTAGTTTTCTAGCCTTTGTTCAATTAGTTTAATTTAAGTTTACGTTGACAAAATATTATCTTCATTTTTTTTAGTTCAAGTATTGTGTAACCAATGATCACAATCTACCGTATCTCAAAGTGAATATTTTTTATATATTATATATATATATATATATATATATATATATTTTTTTTTATATTAATATTTTATTATTTTAATTTCATCTTTAATTATTATTTTATAAATATTTTATTTTTCTAATTTTACATTTAACAACTATTTTAAAAATTAATTATATATATTTTATTGATGTTAACTCAAATTTTTATTTTTATGAAAATTAAAATATTTTTGTCCCGCCTTTCTTTTTGCTAACAAATCATAAAATAGATTCATTATTTAAGTTTAAAACTCATTCGAACAAAATTTTATACAAAAGAATTAGAAATGAAACAAAAATATTTTTTCAATTACTTAGATAATATAAAGTTAACAAATTCTCAAACTGACTTTTCATAATGAAAATGTGAAGGCGTAAGAGTTGTAAGTCAATTTTTTTGGAAATTTAAAATAATAAAAAAAACAACACAAACATCCAATATAATCAATAATTTCAATTTATAATCTCCAATCAAATATTGTGTAGGTCGATCATTTTTATGCTTATGGTCAATCTTGACTATTAATTTTTTTTGGAGTTTATATACTTTGAATTTTAATATTTTATCATAATTACTAACACAACAAAAATAAGTATATAATTACAACTATAAAATAAATTATATATATTTAATGGATTGTTATTTATTTTTTCAAATTATTGTATTGATCAATAATTAAATAAAATCTACAATTTTTATCCGTTTTTTTAATGTGAATAATGTGTGCAACAAAATTTATATCTCATTTTATTTTACAATCTTGTTTTAATAAATTATTGCATGAAAAAAGATCGTTTCATGTAAATGTACTTCCTATTATTGTTAAAGGTTGACATTTTCAAGGCTAGTTGATAAATTCTTTAAATTTAGATGATTAAGAGTATCTCAAAAGTAAAATAATAAAAAGTTAAAATTTTAAAAACATTTTCTCTTAACAAATGTTATCAACATTCTTCATCATATATTTATTCATACTAATTAGAGATGACAACTACGGATAATGCTTACCCACTATCTAACTTGTGAAAAAAAACAAATCCACACGTTTAAAAAATATTCACATATTTTTTTAAAACTTGCGGGTACCCGTACATGCTCGCATACTCATGGATATTTAAATATATATATATATATATATATATATATATATATATATATATATATATTATAATTTTATAAAATATAATTATAAAAAATATAATATAATATAAATTAAATTTTAATTTTAATTAAATTTAACTTAATAAAATATAAATGAAATTTTAATTTTAATGTTTTGCGGATAATGGATACCCGTTGGTACCAGTAGTATGATACCCACACTCGACATGTTTATAAATAAATATTAAAATACCCGCTACTCGCGGATAATAAATACTCGCAGTACTCAGTGACGAGCAAATCTTGATACAAAATTTTGAAGGGACCAAAATAATATACTTAAATTTTATATATTTAATTATTGTCACTAATGTAACAAAAGTATATATAATTTAGTATTAAAATCTCCATAAATTTTCACAATTTCATCTCTTTCCACGGATATTCCCATAATGTTTTCTCATAATAAATTCCGATTAATTAATATGAATCTTTTTCCACTTATAATTCAAAAGAATTAATATGATGCTTTCCACTTATAGTTCTTATAAAATATTAAGAAAGGGTTCCTCTCATCCAATAATTGAATCCTTAGTATCTTGAAAACAGGTGAAGAAATAAATTTGTATTGTTTTCATCTTCACTGATATATTTCCTTTTATCACTTAAAAAAATGAATATATTATTTTATTTTTCATCAATATACCTATTTTTAAAAAAATTAAGACTAATTAATATGAAACTTCCCACTTATAATTTAAAAGAAGGGTTAAGTATGTTTTTAGTCCTTGAACTTTGAGCCAAAATTGGAATTCGTCCCTGGTCGAAACTTTGATAAATTTTGGTCCTAAAATTTAAAAATGAATGAATATAGTCCTTTTAACCAAATTTTCTTAACTTTTTTTTAGGTTTCGAACACATTTCTCAGTAAATATTAAGCCGAGAATGTGTCAAACGGCATAAACAACTCTAATATTAACATGAAACACAATTCACATGTTGAAAAAAGTCAACGTAATTGGGTTAAAAATAATTATATTCATTCATTTTTAAAGTTTAGGGACCAAAATTTATCAAAGTTTCGACCCGGGACGAATTCCAATTTTTGACCAAAGTTCAGGGACTAAACCCTTAAAAGAATTAATATGAAATTTGCCATTTATAATTCTTTGAATATTAAGTAAGGGTCCTCTAGTTCAACCATATTGATTCCTTAGTATCCTGCTGGAAAAGAGAAAGATGAAAAAGTAAATTTATATTATTTTCATTTTCACATTTATCTTTCTTTCTATCACTTAAAAAAATGAATATATTATTTTATTCTCCATCAATATACCTATTTTTTTTAAACAAAATTTAAGACTAAAAAATAATTTATCAAAATCTAATAAAAAATTAAGTGACGTAATTATTACAAAAAATCTATGATAATCAAGTCGCATCTAAAAAATAGTTACGAAAAAACATATAATACATCATTTTTTTTTTCTATATTGATAAAAAAATAAATATATAAAAAACTCATAAAAAAAAACTAAATATCAAACTATTTTTTTTCTTCGTTTAAATTCGATTCCTTAATCCATTATGTATTTTTATCTGTACTTTTCTGCTATATTATTTGAACATGAAGGTACCGTGTGATTTTTTTGAGATATTAGCAAACAAAGAAAATTAAAATAAAATTTCCTTAATGTCCATCAAACTAACGCTAAACTGCTTTAAGTAAAAAGTTAATTTGTAAATTAGTGATAACTTAACATTAGTTAAGCCGACACTAATTAGAGTTTATCTTTAAAAGCTAGAACTAACGAATTAACATCCATAGTTATAGCCATAACTTTTATTTGTTAACCTCCGTTTTTAGCCAACACTGGATGAGTCTAAATATTTTCTTTTATTTTAAAATATTGTTAGTATTAGTAAATCCCCTCTTGAATAATACAGCTAACATATTATATGTGCAAAGTTTTTAGTGATATGGGATGTTACGATCCTTATGAATAGAATGTATTTTGATTTTTGGTTTCTATAAAAAATTAAAAGCTAATATATTGAAAAATCCTACAAATTATTAAAAGAATTGTTTTTGTCAAATGTTAAGTAGTGGAATGACACAAGCTTTCCTAATTAAAAAAAAAAAAATAGAAATGAAAATCGTATGAAACATGACCAATACGTTTGTTGTTTATTAGCGTTGGGTTGGGTGAAAGAAGCACTTGGTAGTAAAAAAAGAAAACTTTCATACACTCATTATAGTTGCATGGCTCACAAATCTTGAATTTAGTATAATAATTTAGTGAGAGGAAAATGTGTGATTATTTGTCTGGTGGGCATTTGATGTTGGAAAATGGTTTGGATTATTGATTGATTATTAAGATGACAGCTTTGGGAAGTGTGGTTTGATTTTATACGTTGTTTTGTCCGTTAATCACGAATTAGTTTGCTTAATAAACTATTAATTTGGGCGGCTTATATTATTGAACAGTGAAGGGAGCGCGTGGAGTTGGGATAAACTGGACAGATCTAGAGGTGGGCCCAGGGTGTGCCCCCCATAAATGCAACAACCACCGTTAGATCCGGAAAGGTGCATCATAGCCGCATAAATATTAAATGCCATTTTACGCCAGTAAAAGGAAAACTTTACACAGCTTTCTTGATTATAATTGTTATATTTTAGGGGTCTAATCTCCAATGGGATCAAATTAGTCAGCTTTTTAATTAGGGTTCAGTAATGTGTAGTCTCTTGGGCCAGATATTCTTCTAGGGATTGGTGGAAAAACAAAATTAAATTAAAATAAAAAAACCTCATAAAAACTCCTAAATTCTCCTATAAATACCACACCATCTCCTCCCCTACACCTACATCTTTTCTCTCTCTTAGCTTACCCTCTCCTATTCTCTTCTCTCTCTCTTTCCCTTCATTAGGGTTCTGATTATGTTATGAACCTACCTTCCATGCTGCTTCAATTTTTCTTTTCTTTTTTTTTTCTTTTGAAAAAACCTTTATACACTGTCTTGTGGGGCATCTTCACTCTTCAATATCATGGTCCTCTTTGTATTCTTCCACAGCTTTCTTGAACTGCATCCATAGAGTTCCTTTGCATGCATGCCATGGCACTCTTGCTCCCACACCTTGTTTTGCGGTTCAATAAAGCTGTGGGAAGATACAGATAGGTCCAACAACGAATTCACTACCTTATTATCTCAAACTCCAGATTCTTCTCTAAGGCTTTCTGCCAAATTATATTATTATATACATAGGGATAAGATTATATTGATGTATTAGTTTCTCCTTTTTCTTCTGATTTGACTTGATTTAAATCTTTTTCAGATTTAAAGCATTGACTTTTCAGATCATAATAACTCTGTTATGTCACCAGAATTCTGAGATGCAGTCATATGAGAGAATAAACTCGTAAGATTTGTGACGACGATTCCTCAACAACTCGGCTTCTTCCCCCGGAATTAAACCGATCAGGTATTGATTCGATCGATCCAAAATCAAGGTTCCATAGATGCGGAATCACTATGCACACTTTGTCTCCAGATCTTACTCTAATTAATTTGTTCCAAGTCCGTTATATTTGTTTTCCTTAAATTCATGCCCCTATTTAATTTCCTCTTAATTAAATTTGTGGAGCAATCCAAGGCTCAAACTTGAGGAATTTGTGCATCAACATTATTGATTTGTGATGATGCATCGCGTAGGCATAGCCGTTTGATTTGAAAATATTTTTCCTTTTAGTTTTGGTGTTGTAGCTAGCTCTAGTGCTGTCTCCGGTGAATATAATAATTATAATAATTTGAGCTTGTAAGCTGCTTGTGCTTTTGTCTTGACCTCACTCGCTCGCTCACTCAGTCACTCAGTCACTCAGTCACTCAGTCACTCACTCACGCACCTTATTAGCCTTTTTCTTTTTGTTTTGAAATGGTGTATTGTGTAGCCTCCAATGCAGGCAGAAGTTAGAAGTTACAGTGTTGAGATTTGTCCATAGAACATGTCTCACTCAATTCATTAAACCTTTGATCTGTGCTTGTACTGTTTTAGTCGGCAAAGTCACAGATGGTGGAGTAATTTAATACACATATTCCAGGCTGCAGATTCAGCATAAGCAGGAGTTATAGTATGCATTAATTAATCAGGATTATTGTTACTTATATTATATTAGGAAGCTAGGAACAATTATACGGTTGTTATCTTGACTAACAAAAATAAAAGAGAATATATATATAGATATATCTAGATTCATCCTAGCTTGGTAGATCAAGATATTCTTTTTAAAAAAAATATCTGCAAGTCACAACAAACAATTTTTGTTTTGGGTGCACGGGACTAACTAGAAGGAACATTTTCAGTTACAGATTGTTAGACAATGGACCACAGAGAGGTGACCATACTGCCTTTATCTCTCGTATGGAACTTCCAACAACTTATGAATGCTTTAAAGCCATTGGTTGGTGACCCTAGGAAGAGGTTAGATGAAAGCTTTTATGGAAAATATTAACCATAGAATTCTCAAAAATTAACCTCCACCACTGTATTATGGTGATTCTTGCTATAGAACCAACAAGGCTACCTAAAACCAACGCAGGAGGAGAAGCTTGTGAAGGAAACTAGGGTTTTCCTTTTCCCAATTAAGTCAGGGACAACCATGCTGCGGGAAATGGGAATTTTAGACCACCTGCGAGTACTGTTTCTTTCTTTATCTTGCTTCCCTGTGCCCAGAATCAGTTCGAATGAGAACCCCTTTTGTTTCTCCCGAAAGATTTTGAAATTAGAAACGGTAAAAGCAATTTCAAGTTATAGATAAAGCAATCGATCTTGCATGGCCTAGAAAAAGAAGTGGCCGATCCCGATATTAATATCAATTTTCCACAAGGGGTTATTCCTTTTCCTTCATTTTGTGTCTCTCACTGTTAAATCCGACAAAATGGTGAGCTTCAGCGCCATCAACTTTACTAGGACTTTTAGTTGGTGCATTCACGAGCACTATGACTCCCTCCAATAAACAACTCCGTTTTTTTTTTCCTTTTCCAAAAGACATTGTAAAAGTCGTGTGAGCATGCCACTTTATTTGCAAAATCTATATCCTAATCCTACTGTAACCCACTAATCTAACATACATATTCTAACTTGTTCCTCATTCTATGGCTTTGTTTGTTTGTTTTTGTTTTTCTTTAAGCATATGATAAATAACTTTAAACTGATTGAACATGATGTCCTGCTTTTGCTCGTTTGGATCTATACTGTTCTTAAAATATGCCTTTTCACTCATGGTTATCCTTCCTATTATTTCCTTTAATTTAATCCCTTGTGATGGATCTGATGTGTGGTAGTCAAATGATGTGGATTGCGGGATTTCTTTGTCTGATTTAATTAATGTTTCACTAGCTAGTTTTCACTTCAGAGAAATATTAAACCGAAAAAGTTAGATTTCATTGTGTTCCGCGATGTGCAAGAGTGGAAGATTGGTGAATAGAGTTAAACGATGGAGAGGCAATAAACTAATAGACAATTCTCTTGATCTTGCTGTCTTAGCAGTGCCCCTTTTGTCTTGTGGCTAACAACTATCTCATTTTTAAATTATTCAAAATATTATTATAACCCTTGATGACCTTTTTAGCTTATCACGTTGCCTTCATCCAGCTATATAGAATAACAACAACAAGTCTTTATTTCGATCATAACCTTTTCTGGGATATTTGAAAAAACAGATATGCAACAAGAATGAATGTGTACATACATGTGTTCACAGTATTTATTAAGCGTATATATATATATATATATATATATATATATATATATATATATATATATTTATGTATGCATTCGCTGTTAATTATTAATTTCTGGTTTTTTGGTAAGATTTTTCCATTATGTGTTGGGAAAGTAATAGGAAGAAAGAATGTAAGAAATTAATTGGCATGGCATGATAGAGGGTGAGAGGCATAATACCGAAGTTGAAAGTTATATATAGTTGATGATGATTGTTGTGGCGATGTGTACGATTTATAATTTCCCATCACGGGTCAACATAGTTTCCTTTTATTGTTATTTTGGCACTTTCACATCAGAAAGGGGGAAAGTGTTATTATTTTGATTGGGCGTCCTCTATTTTGATCACCAAGTTACAGTTACTTACGTCAATACCATACCCTACCATGGATGTATTGTTATTGTTGCCACTTCATCACTCACTCTCATTCATGTCACTGTAAAATAACACTCATTTTTTCAATCTTCTTTCACGGGGCGTGTAATGTGAATACACACACACCCAATTCTAACGGATCCTGCCGACATTATTATGCTTAATATCACAATCCTACATACACACTTGATTGCAACCCCTTTTATCCTCTAATGAATATGAGGCTCACAATGGATCAGCACAAAAATACTCTTTCATTTTGTACTCCATTTACTTAAGAACTCTTATTAGTGCAATGGATATTCATGCTTAATTGCAACAACTACTACCTACTTTTGCACTTGAAATTCAACCATGTAAACATCTTACCTTCCTCTTCCATTATAAGCACCTTGACGTTGATTGGAGTACAAAATACGTACAATTTCTTTTTTCGTTGATAAAGTTATCGTATAGGTGCAAAATTTTGTGTGGAAAGTGGTGGTGAGAGTGAGAGAGAAAAAGAGGCGATTGATGTGATAGAGAATTGTGAAAAAGTAAAATTAAGTTATTGAAATGTTGTGTGAGTTTGTTTTATGAATGAGTGATTTTATGTATAACCTACCGTTTTCCATTAAATTATATTCCAAAACATGTACGGATCCGAAGGATGTGTTGCCTTTTGGCATGCTAAATCCGTTTGCTCATGAATATTCCAATTTTTCGAATTATTATTTTATTGATTATAAAGTATGATGGAACCGTTCAAATGTTGCAGTTTGCTACCAGACATTTTCTTTTGATTCCATTCTCTAGGTAAGATGAAAAGCATTTGAGGAGAAAAGAGAAGGATTTTTTACAACACACTTTTTATTCATTTTTTTTTCTCTCTCACACGACTTATTTATTTCCCACTCCTCTTCTATCTTCCTCTTCCATCTCATTTAACTGCTGAAGAACTTCTACAAAACATGGAAAACAATAGAATTTCTTAAAAAAACTGGTGATTATTTATATGGTATAATAAATTAAAACTAGTATATTAGTCTATTAACATGTACATAATTAAAATTTTTATAGATATTTAAAGTCATAATAAGTATATGTAATATTGTATTAAAATTAAAACATAAGCTAAATGAATTTTTAAGGTACAATTATTATTAATACGTAACGTATTTTAACGTAATATTTGTCATTAATATTTTTGCTAACATTTAATTTTAAAAAAATATGAATAGGTAAATTGTAACATATAATACGTTTAAAAAATTTAATATATGAATAGAGTAAAAGGAGAGTGATTTGAGAAAGAAACTTTTGGACTAGTTGGCAAGTTAATTAAATTGAAATTGAAATAGAAATAAAATTAATGATAGTCAATTTAAATAAATAAAAATAAATAATGCTCAGCTTACAAGCCTAGGTAGGATAAAGAAAATGGATGAATGATATTGACAATAACTTGAAAAAAAAAAACATTGATGTGTAGGAAGAATTCCTAAAAGAAATTTCATTAAAAAAATAAAAATTTAAAATTATGGCATAGGAGTTGGTAAATAATTGTCACTTCTTATATGTAGTCAATTTCTTCGTTATTTTAGTAAGAGTGATATATTTCTTTCTCTTTCTTAACTATACGTGATTAACTTCTGAATTGAATGCGACAATTAGGTTAAATCTCTCAAAATTTCTAACACTAAGTGTGAAATTCATATAAACATACCTTTCATTATCTATGTGTGCTTAGAATGAAAGTGAAAAAGAGAGAAAAATAACAATTGAGCAAAAACATAAAAAAAGGAATGAAAAATAGAGTGGATATATAATATGAATTTTGAATGATTAGTAAAATGGGAAAAAGTGAACAGATTTCTCTTTCTTTATTTGAATAAGTGGAAGAGAAAATAAAAATACATAAAAAATAAATCGTCTGAAAATAAATTCAAACACTAATTTAAAAAATTCTTTTCAATCCAAAATAAAATTCTACTTTATTATTTTCTCCATAAATGATTGATTATCTTTTCTGATATTCTATACTATAAAATGTGGTGAATTTTTAAAAACCTGAAATCTAACATACTCTTTGTTTTTTGTTTGAGTGTGAGTGGAATAAGATAACCTACATATATGCAAAAGCTTTAAGTGAGTGAATACCATGAATAAGCATGTGAACTTCTTTATTGTTAAAAAAAAAAAAAAAGAGGAGAGAATCTGTGCTCTTTTTAAAAATGTTTGTGTCTAGTAGAATGTCTTTCTAATTTCTCATAAACGACAAATCATTGGGTAAACAGATATTTTTGTTGAAAAGCAAAAGGGAAAACCATTATTTTGGGGTTTTAATTACAATAATATTTGGTTAGGTGCATGAATCGGAACATTCCCATATATACCTTTGTTGAGGTGGGGAAACCTTGCCATCAAAGCTAGAGGCCCATTGCCATGGCCGATGATTTAAATTTTCTGAATTGAAATTTAGGTTAACATATTAAGAACCTGTAGCAGCACTGCAACAACGAGTAACAAGTTACACTGCATGGCAACTGACACGTTCCTGTTTAGCTTCATACATAAGAAAAATAAACAAAGTGAAATACCACAATTATTTTTCTTGCTTCTAAAATAAATATATAAATATATATTGCACAGTAGTCTCTAAAACACGAATAATTCCGTACTAGGAAATTTAACTGAGGATTCAGTTCATGTCATTGAAGGCTTCACTGTGCATCCATGATCAGTTGTAGCTCTGTGTCTCTGCTAACTCACACACGATGTCGTGTCACGATTCACAAATCTGTTTCATGGAATACTCAATGGGTTTCGTGTTCCCGTGTTCAAAATTTTCACTATTTCCCTGAACGCAGTGAAAAAAATAAAAGGAAATAAAGAGAGAAATGGAGATGTGTATGCATTGTTGCTGAATTATATAAATAAAATAT
>Ga0214545_1009070_pt1 | contig 15391 bp, 8 predicted proteins | sample CNSS4metaG_FD_160064 | JGI IMG/M metagenome (GOLD analysis project Ga0214545, IMG submission 160064) | Root nodule microbial communities from cowpea collected in UCLA plant growth center, Los Angeles, California, USA - CNSS4 | ecosystem: Host-associated > Plants > Roots > Nodule | place: USA... | reverse complement strand
TTTTACAGAGGGGGTTTCACCGGGGAGAACAACACCAATGAGACCTGAGCCCAACCACATAAGACATTGACACCACTCTCAACCCAAAACCTTAAGGCAATGGGTTTATGGGCCTTGATCCTTATATAGTGCTCTACTCTCTCATTTCTAGCCAATGTGGGACTTAGAATCACACTTGGATTCCTAACACAAAGTCTCAAACGTATGTAGCTTATGTAACAAATATACATAGGAAGAAGTTATATTTTCCAACCTAAGTATCTATAATATGGAAGTTCAACAAATCGATTTAAAAGATTCCGAAAATCAAATTTGGAAAATTATGTGGATGGTTGTGATGATAGCTATATGACACCAAATAAATAATATTAATTTTGGGAACGAAAAGATAAATGATTTGGAAAAATTTTGGAATTGGATTATTAGCAAGGATGGTAATACGAGTTTAGACCATCGGCCAGCCTACAAAAATAATGTGGACGGGCTAAGATAGTGAATCCTTAGGTCTGTAGTGGTCTCGTTTACATAAGTTCGTAACCCGTATCCTTTGGGTTGGGCTACAAGTCCACATAAAAAAAAGTTGCACTTATATATATCAGTTACTTATTTTTTCTGGATTCTTGCAATAACGTTCTAAATTTTTGTATGACCGAAAAAGACAAGTATTATATATTTTTTAATGTACTAAAATTTGAAGAATACATCGTGTATGTCAAAATACGAATATGATAAAAATGTTGAATTATCAATTTATCATTCAACTCTCCAAAGTCTTTGCTTAATTTTGTGAACTTTTGAAAGTTTTCCAATTTTTTTAACATTGAAAGTTTTTATCAAAAAAATAAAAACAAAAACAGGATGACATGCGGGTCTACCAGTTTGCATTTATGTTGAACAGATCAAACTTTTTAGTCCACGTTAAAAAATACAAGACGAGACAGACTGGTCCGTGTTATGTGGGCCAAATCCGAAACAGACTGAACCGACTCGCATTGTAATCCCTAATTATTAGTAACTATAGTTAATTTCTCTCACTCTCGTATTTTTATTTTAAATCTTGTATTTCCAAAATTAGTGCACTTTTATATAACGGGATTACAAAGATTTTTTTTTAAATGAAAATTCAATACACAATTTTATTTAAAAATAATCGAAACTCAATTTTACAATCACCCACCAACCTAACGTTGATTTTTAAAATATAATTTAATTGCAATTAACCACCTAGGGGACTGAGAGCTAAAGATTGCGTGACACGTGTGATGATAAGAGATTGAGATTGTGGAAAACAAGATTTAAAAGAAAGTAATGAATTAAAAGGTGCAATGGAGGACTTTGGTCCTTGAGCGATGGCAACATTTAAGGACTTTTGCGACCTTAAAGTCTTTGATGTCCTTGGAACCACAATTTATTTGTGGCCTTGCTCTAAGAAATTACTTAGCCAAACAAAGTAGTCAAAAGAAAAATGTAGAAATGAAATGTTGTTGAATTGGGACCATTTTCATTGACATTGCATACGTACAATCTCTAAAGTCTGCACCAAAATATTTAATATGTGACCAAAGTATATTTCATAAAGTTACGTCACTTTCCTTCTATCAAAACTTTTCTTTTCTCCTCCTACAATACAAATTACACTATGACAATTTTTCATGACGTACAATGAAATTTCCGTAACCTAACGTGATTTCTTATATGTAACCAAATATAATTCCCTTAAAAAAATAAATTAACTCGGAAAAAGGAATATACAATGGAAGAATGAATATTCCACCTATTTGTCAAGATTGGAAAATAAATACATTGAACACTATACTTGTCATACGTAATTTATCAATTTTAATAATTATATTATACTCAAATTATTTTATATTTTTAATCAAGTTTTTATTAATTGGTTGACGTGATTATTATTATTATTATTATTATTATTATTATTATTATTATTATTATTATTATTATTATTATTATTATTATTATTATTATTATTATTATTATTATCTTGTTATTTTATTTTTATTAATCGAGTAATGTGATTATTATATATTATTTTATTTATTTTATTTATTTAATTTTACATATTAAAAAGATATGAGTTTTTTGGTTAATACAAAATGGTTAAATATTATACAAATGAGTTTTATTGTTTTATTGGATAACGATATTCTCATCCTCGAAATTTAATATAGAGCTTAATTTTGTTATCGTTATTTGAAATTATATTGTAAACATTTACAAACTTATATGAAATCTAATCATTTTTACTATCTTAATAATGGCACCTTGTTTCAAAGATTAAAAGTCATCAATAAATTTTAACAATCGAGTCAAAATAAAGTTTTTAAAAATATTTAGGTATTTAACTACTCTTACCATATGCTGAATTAGTGTTTTTATTAATTAAAATTTTCAAAATCATATTTAATACAAAAATATATAAATCGGTGTTACTTTTACTTTATTAACTTTTTTAAAAATATTGATCACGGAAAAGTTATTGATAGTTTTCAACAAAAAGTAATATTTATATTATTATAAAAATATTTAATTACTCGGGGCATAGGTGTGTCAATTTGGTACTCGCTTTTAAAAAGGTATCAATTGCATCCCAACTTTTGGAAATGTGCTTCAATTAGGTCCCTTTCAGACGGATTGACTAACGTCGTTAGTCAACGTGTCACATGTCAGTATGTAGTTTTTTTAATTTTTTTTTAATTTTTTTATATTTTTTATTTTTTTGAAAAACAAAAATAAAATGCCACGTGTCAAGTCCCTATGTGTGACACATGGCATTGTCAGTGCCACGTGGTATTAGTGTCACTATCAGATGTGATGTCATTGTGTTGATTTCGATTTAGTCCTTATATATGTCTTTTTGTTTCAATTTAGTACATACTATCTGATTCAATTTTGTCCCAATTTTTGTAATTTATTTTTTATAAAATTAAAACTAATTAAGTATAAATATTTTTACAAAATTAAGTACTAATATTTATATTGTTTCTCTCAATTTTAGACCAAATTTATTATTTGTATAAATGTTTTACTAATATTTTTTATTAAAAATGACTTTTTAACATATTACTTTATTAATTACTTTTTTTTATTAAGTACTCGTGTTTTGTTAATTTTTTTTTTCAAAATAGAACAATATTGTCTCTTACTAATTTTAAACCGAAATTTCTATTTGTAAGAATGTTATACTAATTTTTTTTTAAATGACTCTTACCACTAAATTTTAATATAAATATCAAATACTTAATTTTTGTAAAAATGTTATACTTAATTACTTTTAATTTTATAAAAAATAGATTTTAATTATTAAAAAAAATTAGGTTAAGATTGAATCAGATATATATAAGTAAGTACTAAATTGAAACAAAAAGATATATACGGAGACTAAATCGAAATCAACACAATGACATCTGATAGGGACACTGACACATGGCATTGTAATGCCACGTGTCACACACAGAGACCTGACACATGGCATTTTTATTTTTTTGCCAAAAAAAATAATAATAATAAAAAAAACCACATATTGATATGTGGCACGTTGACTAATGTCGTTAGTTAACTCCGTCTGAAAGGAACCTAATTGAAGTAATTTTTTAAAAGTTGGGATGCAATTGACACTTTTTTAAAAACAGGTAACAGATTGACACACTTGTACCAAAGTGGATACCGTCCGAGTAATTAAATCTTATAAAAAAATCATTTTACTAAGTATCAAAATTAATGGTTGGGTCTAGCCTCTTAGCCCATCTAAAAAGGAAAGGGATATGTTACTCTATTTTCACTTTATTTATCAAATTCATTAACTTAATAGATCAAAGTATAAGTCAGTTCGTTGATCATTTTTAAAATTAAAGATTAAAAGATGTAAATATATAATAATATTATAATTTAAGTTATTAACACTTACAAATTAAATTTTAATTATTAGTTATAATAAAGTAATTTAACGTATAAACATAATAATTATTTTGATTTATCTAATTAAAGTTATTAATTAATTAATTAAAAGTTTATGAAATATTTCATATGATTAAATAAGTTTTTAATATATATATATATATATTAAAAAAAATTGAAAATTGAAAATAAATTAAAAAAAACTAAAAAAAAAATTAAAAGGTGATGATCGGTTCAAATTGTCTCTTAAATCCATTTTATACAAGATAGAACTATTACGAGTGACCTATTTTGATTTGATGATCCAATCTAACCTGATTTAAACAGACCTAATCAAAACGGGTAAAACACTTACGATAATCATATAAATTAGTTATATTAAAATTAAAACCTTTTATTGGTATATAAAGTTAATTACCTTGATTTTCGATGTGGTATTTTTTTACACGTTGTACTTTGCAAATATGTGCTAGTTGTGTTGGTATATTGCGTTTAAAAACATTTTTTAAACCTAAATAAAACGTCTCAATTTGGAAAGATATAAAGTAATGATTTACAGAACTAGGAAGTTTGATTTATTTTTTTTTAGCAAATATTTTATATGATCCTACATATAAAATCATTATATGACTTCTAAAAATTTATAAACTGTTCTTGTCTATATTATATATATATATATATATATATATATATATATATATATATATATATATATATATATATAACCCCACCTATAAAGTATATGATTCCATATTGAAACACCAATTTCATGTTCAATCTGTGCATCAATCTAATACTAAAAAAATATTCATGCATTTCAAATACCCATTTTCACTCCAATTCAGCATATACACAAAATCTTCCAAAACTGAAAGTATAATATGCCAGAATTACTTCCTGTTTTTTCTTTTTTTAAGTCTTGTACACTTTTTAACATTTAATTAAATATTGAGTTATAATACATGAACCAATAACAAGCAAAATATTTTGAAGATATCTGATAATGTGACCTATAATATATTATTTTATTATTTAATATTTAATACAAAAATCAAATATTATTTTTTTTAACGGAAGTATTTTAAAGAGTGTATTATTGTATTCATGCTTTTTTTATTTTTTTTTTCTGTTTTCAGTTTTAATCCGTGTCAAAATTACCCATTTCTCTTTTTATTTTATTAATTTATTTTCTGTTTCTCTCTTCCTCGTATGTTTATACCTTCACATTCTGCTTTATGTCTATACACCTTCACATTCTTCTTTAAGAACCTGATTTCTTGACACTATAATTATATGCTTTTATAATTATAAAAAAGAAAAAAGAAAAAAAACAAAATATGTAAATTAGTTATATTATATGAATTTATTGTAGGGTGAGAGAAATAAAGTATAGACTCCAAAACTAGTTGAGCGTTGAAGTTTGATGAAAATTAAAATTTTCCATATAAAAAATCAAGGTTAATGTCTAAGATAAACTTTCATATTTGTACTATAAGATGCCTATAAATTCTTTTATTTCCTTTTGTGTTTAATATTAGCAATGATGATACATGGAATGGAAAACTTAATCTTATGTATATCTATTACCTACTTGATTTTTTTTTTATTTTTCTTTCTATTTTTACTCTTCTAATTTTATATTTTTTGACGTGATTTAGTATTGAACATTGATTTTTTTTTTAAATGAAAGATAACATTACATTAATCAATGTTCCATACTATTAAACTCCATTAAAAAGAACAAGATTAGAGTTAAATTACGGGAGTCAAAATATGATTTTCCTTTATCGGATCATATAACTCGTAAATCTATCACTTTTATTCTTTATAAATGTATACTAAGTGTGAATATATAAATGATTTTTGTTTAACATTACGAGTAGAGTAGTTGAGGATTTGAGAGAATATAGTATCCGAAAGGAATGAAAAGCTTTAGCAAGTAGTTAAGGTTTCGTACGCCATCTTGGATCATGCAATATGTTCCTTCCATCATCACCAACTCATCTATATCTTTCAATTCACCTTTCTTTCCTCATTTCTCGTTTCTCTTCCTTAACTAAACACAAACGCAAAACAACTATTTCATTGCAAAAATCACTCTCTCTCTCCCTCTCTATATCATTCACCCTCTGCACTTCACCTACCATAGTAACAGCCACGCTCCAATTTTTATATATAAAAACATATTCTTATCAAATAAACAAGGAAAGTACCAGGTGTGTGTGCTTTCAATGTTGTCTGCATCTTCATTTTCTTCCTAGCCACCATTCCTACAAGGAACTTTGCTTCTGCTCTTGGTTTGCTCAGATGGTGCAGTTAACTGTTGCTATCGACTAAGTTTGTATAAATTTCAGTTTTTGTTTCAATTTTTCACTCAGCTTTTCTTGCTTTAGTCAAAGGATCAAGTAACCATATAGAGCCACTTTGCTTTTCTGAACTAAAACAAGAAGTTTTACTATCATCATCTAGGTTTATATATCTCATTCCTTTTCTATTTATATGGGGTATCTGCGTCGATGCATGTGGGTGTTTCAAAAGTGCAAGCTATTATATATAAGCATATCAAGTGACATACATGTATATATATATATATGGAAGCTTGAAGGAACAAATCAAACGAATGATTCAAATGAAAAAATAATTAAAATCATCTGGACCGTGATGTAATGTTGTAAAACTAAGATTATAACTCTTCTCAACTCCTGTGATGTTCTGACATAGATATGCATCGTACATATATATCACATTATCATATAATTAACACATGTTTATTGTTTTATATGTACAAGAATATACTACACATAAGACACAAGTCAATTCGATATCTGACAAACTCTCTTGATTGGTTTGGTACCTCGGTTGTGTCGGCTAGCCAGGGTTATTCTCAGAATCAATTTGCAAAGGTGACATGAACATGATCATGCAAAACTTGGTGGAAAGACTAAGATCCCTTGTGGGTTTGAACGGATGGGACTACTGTATCTACTGGAAATTGAGTGAAGACGAAAGGTTATACATGATTATCTGATTATTCTTATTTTCTTCTGTCTTTCTCTTCTTGTGTTCAATTATAATTGTTGCTATAGGTTTCTGGAGTGGTTGGGTTGTTGTTGTGGTGGCACTGAAAGCAACCAAAATGGTGGTGAAGAACATCTTTTCCCTGTGTCTTCTGTGGTTTCATGCAGGGATACCACTTATCCTCACCCCAGAACAAAGCCCTGTGATCTTCTTTCCCAACTTTCCACTTCCATATCCATAGATAATTCTGGGTTTGTATTTTTTCATCTTATAGAATTCCAATACTCCCTTTCCCTTTATCTATGGTGTTCTGTATTCTTACCCAGTATACTACAATCAACAGGATTTATACACAGACCCTATTAACAAACCAACCCAGTTGGGTGAACTATTCCAATAGCTTGGATTCAAGCATTTTGGATGTAAGTCAATTGTTTTATTTATTTTCATTTCATTCCAATCCAAAGGAATTTACTTTTTACATCTAAATCCTTACATATTGAGTTTATATATATTTTTGCAGGAAACAATGGGGACCCAGGTTTTGATTTCAGCGCCAGGTGGACTAATTGAACTGTTTGTAACCAAACAAGTACTGTCATATCATATGATATCATATAATATATACTTATGTGTTCTTGTTGGCAGCATTTATAGAATGTATAAATAGATTAAACTTTTTTTTTTTTCTCTTTCTCTAACAGGTGCCTGAAGATCATCAAGTAATAGATTTTGTCACAAACCAGTGCATTGAAGCGGTGAACCAGTCGATGAGCTTCAACATTGACGTGAATGCAATGAGCAACATGCAACCAAACCCACTTTTAGGCGATGAAAACGAAGGGAACAACAGCAGGAACACTCATTTTCACCCCTCAGAACATGTCATCACTATGGACCACCGCATCGGCATGTGCAGTTCTCCACTGAACTTCATGCAGCAGTTCAACTACAACCAGCTGAACAGAATGAAGAGCGATGCCTTTTCTGAAGAATACCAAGGTTCCTTCCTTCACGACAAGCAAACCAACCCAGAAGACGAGCACGACGCGTATCAGAAAAGCCTCATGACAACGGATTCACAGTACATCGAGTCTCTGGAGGCAAAAGAGAAGCAAGAGGAGGACAAGGAGTTGCTGAAACATGTTGTTGCTCGATCCGATTCAATGTCGGATTGCAGTGAGCAGAACGAGGAAGAGGAAGATGGAAAGTATAGGAGGAGAAATGGGAAAGGGAATCAGTCCAAGAATCTCATGGCTGAGAGGAAGAGAAGGAAGAAGCTCAATGACAGGTTATACAAGCTTCGTTCTTTGGTTCCACGGATCTCTAAGCTGGACAGAGCCTCTATCCTTGGAGATGCTATTGAATACGTAAAGGATTTGCAGAAGCAAGTGAAGGAGCTGCAAGATGAGCTTGAGGAAAATGCAGACACAGAAAGCAACTGCATCAATGGGAATAATGATAACAACAACAATAATAATAATAATAATAATCAATATGTGGGTGTAGGTGAACTGTGTCCAAACTCTGAACATGCTAAGGGCCAATCTGGGTTGCATGTGGGTACATCAGGGAATGGCTATGTATCAAAACAAAAGGAGGATGCAGCAGTGATTGACAAGCAAACCCAGCAAATGGAGGTACCTATATATACATATAGCACAAAACCCACTTCAATTGTATGCAAAAGATCATTACTTTATACTCTATCATGACTAATCTTTACGTTTCTTGTTCTAGTTTAGAGATACGGTGTTATGTTTTGGATATAATTGTAAGATTTGGGTAATTGCAGCCGCAAGTGGAAGTGGCACTGATAGATGGGAATGAGTATTTTGTGAAGGTGTTCTGTGAACACAGGCCTGGTGGGTTTGTGAAGTTGATGGAGTCGTTGAACACAATTGGCATGGATGTGGTGCATGCCACGGTAACCAGCCACAAGGGTCTGGTGTCAAATGTTTTTGAAGTGGAGGTGATTAACTTAGATGTTTTCTTGTATTGTGTCATGTTGAGCAGAAAAATTACATGGTTATTCTGTTTTTGAATGTTGAGCAGAAAAAGGACAATGAAAGTGTGGAGGCTGAAGATGTAAGAGAGTCGCTGCTGGAGCTGACGCGGAACCGTTATAGAGGATGGAGTCATGAGGTCACAGCAACTTCAGAGAATGGTGTGGGAAGGGATCAACACCAGATACCATCCTATTCCCACCATTTTCATACTTAATTTCTTTATGTTAAGTCTTTTCTCATCAACTTTGTTATTCAAATTTTTAATAACCTTTCATCAGTTGTATTGATGCAAACTTGTATAAACTTTAATCACTATATTATATGAGTAGAATCAATGCATGAAAGGATGTAGCAGAAGAAGACTCTTTTTTATGCTTCATTTGTGAGTGACAGTAGAAATAAATAATCAAATCACATACGTAAGACAAATTCACCAAAAATAATAGTTGAAGAGAAACAATCCTAAAGGAATAGAATTGAGAAATACTCTCCATCTTTGAGATACAAAATAAGTGGTACAAGAATTATCCAAAGGAGCTGGTTCAATTGATGGTGGTTGCATCATTTGCAATGCACCATCTTTGACTTCAATTCCAAACCTCATTCCTCCATAGCAGTGCCCTGCAAAGTTGCAGATGAACCAGTATTTCTTCACCTCACTCAGAGCCACTTCATCTTCTCCACTCTCATACTTAGCCAACACTCCACTATCTGCATCACACGATCTGAAACTCTCTTCTGTCACTTCATACACATTATGTTGCCCTTTAATGTACCTGAAAACTGAACCAAAACAGCACCAGAAAAAAACTCAATTGAAAGATGATAACATCATAGGAATGAATGCCTTGAAAAGAAAAGACAAATGTTGAATGAGATACCAAGAACATCACCACGGCTAAAATTGTATCTCCCTGCCCATGAAGCATAATTTGTTTGGCTACTACTCCATTCATCTTGGTCACCAACAGTGTAAACACTAGCCATGACATGCTTCAAGGGAAAAGTAATGTGCAAAACAAAAATTGAGAGCATGAAGGTGCAATTTTTTAGAAAATTTGTAACCCCCATGTCTGTGAAAATATAAGATGTCATTAAGTAGCGGCTGAAATGAGGGTGGATATAGTCACTTTGCTTGTGTTTGAAGAAGCATTTCAATCTAATGTGTGAAAGTGTGAAGTTTGTTCTGTCATGATTTGGCATTCAAAAGATGCTACCATTACAAAATGTGCATAATAAAATACAGAAAGAAAGTGCCTAATGGACCAAAAAACAGACTTCAAGTTTTACAAGCTGGCAGAATGATTGTTAACTTCACACCAAAGATACGTTATGTATGTGTTGTAGTTTTTTATGAAACTTTAATGGAAAAAATTAGTAATTAAATGCTGATGGTGGAATTGATTCCCAAATATTATGGCTTCAGAGTTGTTGAAATGCTGCTGCAAACTTAAGAATTTATAAATGAGTTGTGGAGACTCATGAGTCAATTATATTTGTTGAAATGACAACAAGTTATTTTCAGAACTAACAACCAAACATGTTTTCCAACAACTTAAAAATGTTTTCCAACAACTTATGATGGTAGGTGCGGATGTTCTGAAAAAATGGATCTTTATGATATGAAAATGACAAGCACTTCGAAAACTCTGAATCTACTTGCTCCCCAATTTTATCATAATTTGCACTTTATTTTCTACCATGCATTAATTTTTCACTACCATCCAAATCTAACAGACTTTTGTTACTCTATCTAGTATTATTTAATGTAAGAGCGAATCATCATTGTAGTCTAATTATGTCAAATAATAGTTTTAGAAAAAATATAATTATTTTCTTACCTAAATAAGAGTTAGTCTCCACATTAGTCTTCAACCCTATTGATGAATAAAGTAAGAGAAACCAGTGAATCCAGTTTAAGTGCTAATTCATGAAGCTTACCTTTGATTTGTTTATACAATTTAATTTAATGGTGGAAGCAACTTGAATAACTAAAAACAAAATCAAAAGTTCAATTTTGATGGATTTTTAGAAGAATTTTCATCAAGGAATTCAACAAATTTGAGTTCAATTCACCAGAAATTTGATACTATCTTTAACTCAAAAAAATGTTAATTTGTGTTTTTTTTTTTAATCTTATCTGATGCTAAATTTTTTTCAATTTTATACAACATAAAACTAAACTCGTGAATCTTTAAAAAGAATTCACTGGAAAGATTCAACAACTATAAAAACCTGAACCAAATCTACGTGACAAAAAATTATATTACTTTTAACCAAAAAATTTAATGTAATGAGTATATGATTTTTTTTTTTATATATTATGCACCTTTCTTATTTTTATATAATATAAGATTTAAATTAAAATTTTATTTCCAACAAAATTCTTAGATTTCTACTAGCCGTTGGCAACCTATTCTTTTATGGATTAAGCATGTCCATCAATATGATCGCAAGAGTGATCACCATGTGTGGGATGCATTAAGTGGCAACACATCAGTTTAAAAAGAATGCATTATATAATTATCTTAAATTTTATTTGATTCCTATTGGTTGTTATTTTTTTATAACTTTTTCTTTTAATTGTAATTTAATTAGTTTAATTTTTTCCATACATTTCCTTTGTTATTTGTTTATTTTATCCGCTAAAAAACAAATATAATTGTTCATTTAAGTTATGCTTGATGGACATGTTAGAATGGGACACATAAAACATGTGAATTTTATTTAATGTTCGGTGTGCCAACAAATTAAAAAGAAAATACCTATGCACTTTAGTTCCATTAAAAGATTTAAAATACCGAGAATATAATGAATACATTATTTCATTCACTCACTTAACTCTGACTAATTTGTGAATGAGAAGAAGAAAATGAGTAAAAATACATTAGTTTTAGAAAAATAATTGAAAATATGATAAGATAAAATGTTTTTCTTAATTAAATAATTGTTCATTTTCTTTAGTTCATATTTCTTGAATTTATAATTTTTAGGAATAATTTTTCTTGTAATTTAAGGAATGCAAAATAAACAAGAAGTATATACCAACAGTGTGAAGTTTTTAATCAGTTGGTTTACTTCATTTCTTCTCTTTCTCTATTATTCTATATATTACTTGGTTTATTAATTTCAAAGTATTATTAACTGTTTTGATACTAACGATAGTGCTACACGTATTTTTCAATTCTGGTTAACTTTAAGGGGCAAGTGAAAAAAAAAATAAGAAGTTTCTTTTTTTTTAGGTTAAAATATCTTTTTGGTCCCAATTTTCGTCAAATTTTTTCAAATAAGTCCTAATTTTGGTTTTGTGTTCAAATAGGTCCCAAATTTTGTCAATTTTGTTCAATTGGGTCCCTTTTTTGCTAACACCGTTTAAATCATTAACGGCCATGAACAGTGACTGCCACGTGTCATTTCATGGTTTTTTTTAATTTTTTTAATTTTTTTAATTTTATTTTTAATTTTTTTATTTATTTTTAATTTTTTTTAAATGTACACGTGTCAACCCAGGAACGTGCCACGTGTCCCTTCGTGGTTTTTTTGAATTTTTTATTTTATTTTATTTTATTTTATTTTATTTTTTTTAAATGTCCATGTGTCAACCCAGTAGTATGCCACGTGTCAAAGTCAATATTCTATATCCAATTTGGTCCCTATATTTGGTATTTTTGTTCAATTAGGTCCCAATTTTTGTTAACATTAACCAATTTGGTCCCTATTGAAGATGTGACCAAATTTAATTTTTATATCAAAGTTATAATGATGTTAATTTTAATATATTATATAAAAATATTTAATAAAAAATGTGAATTTTAATATAAAAAATAAATTTAGTTTTAATTTGGAGAGGGACCAAATTGGTTAATATTAACAAAAGTTGGGACCTAATTGAACAAAAATAACAAATATAGGGACCAAATTGAATTTAGAACATTGACTTTGACACGTGGTACGCTATTGGGTTGACATGTGGACATTTAAAAAAAATTCAAATTTTTTTTTTAAAAATTCAAAAAAAATTCAAAAAAACCACAAAGTGAAACGTGGCACATTCCTGGGTTGACACGTGTACATTTAAAAAAAATTTTAAAAAAAATCATAAAAAAAATAAAAAAACCACGAAGTGACACGTGGCAGTCACTGTTCATGACCGTTAATGATTTAAACGGTGTTAGCAAAAAAGGACCCAATTGAACAAAATTGACGAAAATTGGGACCTATTTGAACACAAAACCAAAATTAGGATTTATTTGAAAAAACTTGACAAAAATTGGGACCAAAAAGATATTTTAACATTTTTTTATAAAGCATTATTTTCACTAAAAATATCTATATTCCAGATTATCTACTTTCTTTTATGTCCTCTAACTTTAAATGTATTTTTATATTTTTCTTAACACGGTCTAAACACTATTTCTCTCTATGCTATTCAACCGCTTAGAGAATGAACATTTCAACATTGTCTAAACTTATGAATATTTTTCACGTTAATTCTATTCAAAAATTTTGTTATAAACTTAAAAATGTTATTATTATTTTTTTCTAAATATCTTTTAACATAATATGTATTTAAATATAATATATCACTATAAGAAAATCTTGAATTAGAAATCAATTTTAGAAATAAAAAATAATTAGTCATTATAATGATTAATTTAAATATCAATTTACAAGATTGAAAATTATTTGTTACTAAAATAGTCACTATTATAAATAACAAATTATAATTTGTTACTAAATTGATCACTAATTAATTAGAGATTAATTTACAAACTAATAAGTCATTTTTGTAGCCAATACCTATTTAATTAATTTGTAGTGACCAATTTCCTTTGATAATCAAAACCATGGTAATTACTTTTAAAAATCAATTTAGTAACTAATCATATTTTTTTATTCATAATAGTGATTGTTTATAGTAACCAATAATTTTTAATTTTGTAAATTAATGATATCTATATTGGTCAGTATAATTAATAATAATTATTAATCATTAAAATTGACCATTGTTTAGATGAAATTTTCTTATAGTGTATATTTACTAACATAAAAAAACACACCCAAAAAATCATCAAATGCACATATTTAAAACTAGTTTACTTAAAAAATAGATGCACATGGTGTTTGTTTTCCACTAACAAAAATAGTAGAAACAAACTATCCATCCACTAACAATAAATGTACAAATTCCTAATTTATTATCTACTACTCTATAATACAATCACACTTTTATGTTTTCAATTTTACACACACCGATGATTTCTTTAACATGATTTTCGTTTAAATTAGTAGACATAAAATATAAAATAATCATACATACATTTTACTTGATAAATATGTAAAATTTAAAATGATATAATTATTAAATTTTGATTCATTTACATAAGATAGTAGAGTAAAGAATTAAGGCACATTTGTTTAACTAAACGCATATTGCATATACAAGTTAAAATTTGATATTATTTATATCTCTCTACACATTACACATGTTTTCTTTTAACTTCAAATAAATAATCTTTAAATTATACTTTAATTTTAACCATTTATATTTAAATTGTTTTATGGTAAACTTTCAAATTCTAACTCTTCATCCCAACTAAATAAATCATCAGGTTTTACTGGACATGGTGGTGAATTTAGTTTGAGACGAAGAAAATAACAAATATTTTTATAATATTTCAGAAAAATCGATAGATAAACCCAAAAAAATATGTATGTAAATTTGAAATATAAATTTTGAATTTACTTTTTTTTTTGTTATAATTTTTATATTAATATAGATTTAGATATTTAGACATAATTAACATTTTGTTTTTCAGATAAGAGATTTCTTAATTTTGGTTTTCATGTTTCTGACTTCCAGTCGACAGATTGGAATAAATTATTAAAATATTTTTAATAGTAAATAATATATAATAATATAAATTAAATTATATAATAATAACAAATTTATAATATCAATAATAAAAAATAGTAATAATAATTAAAATAAATTTATAAAATAATAATAATTTGTATTAATATGAAATTATAAATAATAATAATTAAAATACATTTGTATAGTAAATGGGGATAAATGATTTATAATCATTATTTGTATACAGTTAAAAAAAAACTATGAATTATTTGACCCTATCAATACAGATGTGAATCATTATTTTTTAGTGGACACAAAATAAACAAATGTGCAAAATAAATAAATATAACATTCACACAAAATAAACATGGATGTGCACATAAAATAATCATGAACATTTGCACAAAAAACAAAATAAATATGAACATACAAATAAAATAAACATGGGAATAAATTTAAACTATGAGAATTGTTTCATAATATATATATATATATATATATATATATATATATATATATATATTATTTTTATATATATATTTATAATATTTTTTTTTTTTTTATATTTTTTTTTTTTATATATTAAAAAAAA
>Ga0214545_1009068_pt1 | contig 15395 bp, 5 predicted proteins | sample CNSS4metaG_FD_160064 | JGI IMG/M metagenome (GOLD analysis project Ga0214545, IMG submission 160064) | Root nodule microbial communities from cowpea collected in UCLA plant growth center, Los Angeles, California, USA - CNSS4 | ecosystem: Host-associated > Plants > Roots > Nodule | place: USA... | reverse complement strand
GTCTGCAACTTTGCTCGTCCCTTCGGGGACATCCGATAAAATTGGAACGATACAGAGAAGATTAGCATGGCCCCTGCGCAAGGATGACACGCACAAATCGAGAAATGGTCCAAATTTTTTTTTCTTTTTCTCCCTTCGGTGAGTTTTAGTTTGAAGTTTATTATTGTTGGTAATGCATAATAATCAGAAGTTCTCTCACAATCTAGCTTTTAAAGTGTTTATTTAACGATTCTGGTATTCAGAGACACTGTTTCACACATGGCCCCAAGAACCACCATGAGCTCCAGAGACAACACCATGTTTGGCACTTGATGCAAAATCTTTCTTGGCCAAACCTTCTAACATCTTTCCTTTGAACTTCTCATAATCAAAATAAATAAACTCATCAAAAGGGCACCCCACTTGCCACCACAAACATCATCTTCAGATTACAAGCAACAAGAAACTAGCTAGACAGGAAGTGTTCACAATGACAACCGCTAATATAGTCCCACATCGAAAGATTTTTGAAAAGAAGGTGCGTTTATAAAGACAAACCTCACAGGTTTGGTCACGACCTTACTTGAACAGGATCTGTTCTATAGGCTCGTACCTCTGTATCCTTAAGTTCTATGATCAGAGCGTGATTAACGGTATAGGATGGTCTTTGTCTCTGGACTGGACTCACCTTCCACCGTAGAGGATCGTTCTCAGTTGTTCACGACCTGGGATGGTTGCAGGGTTGTCTGACAGACTCCCCCCATTTAAAGTTTTGTTTTTCCTAACTTGAAGTTCATACTAAAGATATATCTTCTCTTTTCTAATTGAAATACTCCTTTCAGAATATGTAAAATGATACGAAGAACTCCTTCTTCCCTTTGTATGGCATATGGAATGTGTTTGTGTTAACTCTTATACTTTTATATTTGCATTTAGTACTTTAAAAATCATTAATTAAATTGAATATAGAGTATAATAATTTGTTTACTAGATCCATATTTAATTGTTATCTAAAGTAAAATATTACTCTTAATTAATATTATGTGAAAGGGCAAAATGCTAAAACGAAACTTTAACACCTCATCGACACATGAATGAAATTGGTGTTGCCTTCCTTTTAGTTTGTTTTCCTTTTAGTTTGTTTTCCTTTTAAATGCACGATACTTTTAATTAAAAATGACATACAATCTTGATTAACATATATTTCACAAGATTCGGGAAGTTAACTTTTTAGACATTTTGATCTTTTTCACATTCATGCATTAGAGACAAACATAATTTCGATTTTTTAATTTTTAGTCCCGTCTCTTTTCTTATTTCTTCTTATAAATTGTTCTCTACTTTTAAATATCATTTATTTATTTATTTATTTTTCTCAAAAATCACATTTTCTTGTGAGCTCTATAACTTTTTTCTATAATTAACATTGTACAAAATTATTTTGGTATTATAAATTATCACTTTCTACTGTGTATAAATATTTGATATCACGTTACAATAAATTTAACAGGGTCATTGTATCGTTTTGGAAAACATTTATTTTTGTGATGGTGGATAAATTGATTGATCATTTCATATCACTAACATATCTCCATAATTTCTTTATAATGTCAGAAAATTGAATCAAATACTTAAATTGCCTAGGTGTCCATATTAAATTTTTGGTGACAGAGATATTGTATTCTTATGTTATGTCAATTTTGGTAAGATTTTATGCTTTTTCAAGGGGTTGAAATTCAACTTTCAACTAACAATCATTTACAAATGGATGAATAGATGAAGGAGGTGAATGGTGTCTAGAAACCTATTTTAGATGTATGTGTGTAGATTCTCCACTGAACTAGTCCAGATGGTTGGTTGAATTGAGGTATAACACCACCTTCATATGTAGTCACAATTCACAATGTCTTTCACATTTCACAACTCAAAAAACATGTTGGAGGCACATTGACACCTTCTAACCTGCCATATCAAGCTAAAAATACCTTCACATGTAAGGAATAATAAGACATCGTGGGTAAGCTAAATGTCAAAAAAAAGGGAGTAACTTTGGCTAAAGTTTTAGTTAAATGGAAGCATCAACTCCCACTACTTGAGAGTTCTAGAATGAATTAAAGGAGAAATACTCTATGTTCAATCCTTAAGGACAATAATGTGTTTAGAAGGGGTTTTCATATGATATTTTGACAACAACTTTCAAACAGTTGAAATAACTTGGTTAGATCGATTAGTAAGCTATATGTTCTTTGAGTAAGCCTTATTCCTAGAACTAAGTAAATCTTACAATAGTGTGGTTATTTCTCCACCATGTCAATCATCACTACTTTGGTTTATTGAATTGAATCGATGAACACCACTTACTTCATGTTTTTGGAATCACCAAAATTGAATCGCAATAGCTTAAATTACTAATTCAAAGAATAACACCAAAACAAATCCAAAATGTTGAAAATGAAACCTCACCGAAATCACATAGATATTGCATTGAAATGAGAAAATGAAGATTCAAACTGAAATCATTGAAACTATTTGTGCATGATTGATGTGCCTTATAATCTCCCCTTGTAAGCTTTGTCGGAAATAAAATGCATCACTCTCATGGAAGATTGATGCACCTTATAATCACCCACCTCACAATGAATTTTACCACGCACTGATTCAATATTTGATTAAATAAACTCATTTCTCATGTCACGAGAAGTCATAGAGGTATTCGTATCGATTGGAATCACCAATTCAATCCCATAACCAAGAACTATACTTGTGTAACATGAATGAAGCAAATCAACAACAAAATTATATAATTAAAAATCAACCAACTTGCAAAAAAAAATATCATGCAAGTGGTGGAATACCACAACAACAAAGTTTGGAAAAGTTACAAAAAGCCTAAAACTAACTTAAAAAATTTAAGATCTAGCTCTAATTACCAAATGATGAAAAACTAACCTTGTATACGATTATCTATGATATTTTTCACTAAACGATTGAGAAAATAAAAATAATACAACTTCAAAAATTAAGATAAATTAATGAGAAAAGGAGGATTTACAACTTTGAATGAGACTTAAAGATATGGGACAAAAGATTTAATGAAGAACTAAGAACATTCTCACTTCAGGAAAATGATTCAAAAAGAATTACACTAAACCTTATATACCATGGACCTTGTATTTGTGGATCCAAAATATACTAAGGCCTATTTAGTAAGCCTATTAAAAAACTACAAAAACTCTCTGATTGCAAGAAAATAGAAACATGTACAATGTTTAATACAAACAAATAGAAAAAAAAAATCAATTATAAGGCTTTAATAAATGTCCAACACCAAATATTACACAAAAAATAATATGTATAAAGAAAGCTATGACTAAAATAGTAAGCAAAGGTTTAGATGGGCTAAAAATACAAAATTAAAACAATTATATGAAATGAACATAATTTATTAATAATGAAAGAAAGTGAACTAAAAATCGAAAATAAAGCAAATGGAAAGTGAAATCATTATGTAATAAAGCTATAAATGTGTGTTCAAAATATGTGTTATCGAACTCTCCTTCTTTGAAGCTTTTGCACTTTACAAAAAAAAAAAAACTAAGAAAAAAAAAAAGAAACACACAAAAAAAAAATTGTTAAATGGATCCTAAAAGTAACTGCGAGCAAAAGGAAAAATGAATCATTCATCCAAAATTTCAAAGAATAAAAATAATACAATAACTATTTCGAAACATAAAAGTGAACAAGAATCACAATCAAATCAGATTACGGATAAAAAAATGCTAAAATTTGTTGGGGCAAATGGCTCTGAAAAGGGGTGAGGTGTGTGTGTTGAATAAAGCTCAGACCCCTTTCTCCCAACATGAACCGAAAAACTTAACAACAGACAAATCAAATAAAAACCACATAATGTGTGCTGATTTATCTAAAATTGATGGGTTACGTCCAATTCTTCCTTAACCACAAAACATAAAAGATTCCACTAATAAAATAATATTTATTACAATGAAATCAACCTCCCAGGTAACACAAGTATCAATTTTTTCAAGTACCACGAGTAACAACTTCTGAGGTATCATGAGTATCAACCTTTCAAGGTATCACAAGTTTACCCTCTTCAAGTATTCTTCTTAATCTCCCCCTAAGATTAAGAACTTTCAATATAATTTAGAGAAAACACTTTCAAAGAAAGAAAACACATTTTAAGTAGACTTGGGTATACTTTACAACGTGAAGGATAAACATGTTAAAACGGGTCAGAAATCGTGAACCAACCCGACTCACCATGGGTTTGAGTAGGGATGTCAAAATGGACCAGGCCTGCCAGCCCGCCAAAAAAAGGACGAGTCGGGTTGAAATTTTTAGCCCGTCAGCCCATTGTAACTCGGCCCGCCAGTTTAGCGGGCCAAAACGGGTCGGGCTGGACTGTTTTGCCACCCCTAGGTTTGAGCAGGACTGGATTGAAAATTGAAATTTTTTTCGATTATGGACAAAAACAAGTTGGTTTCACTTAATTCACGAGTTATGTAGGTTCGAGTCGAGTTAGGCTCACTTAATCCACAACCCACTTTTTTTTTGTAAAACCTATTTTTTATCTTTGAACTAGAAAAAGAAACCTTAATTTCATTGTATTTATCTGCATTTCTTGATATCTTTGAGATCCTGCAAATTTCAAGATCCGAAAAATGATAAAATTGTTTCCATTCTACAAATTTAAATATTTGAAAATTATTAAAAAATAGATTTTTTTTATTTTTATATGGATTAGTAATTCAAATCACTTAACCTTCTAACACATGGTGAGTTGAACTGGATTGTAAAGTTTATGGTTCACAAAAAAAGTAAATCGGGTTAGACTCACTCACTTTTAACATTACATAGCTCTATTTGAAAGAAAAAATAAAATTAAAGTAGTGCTATCTTGTACAACTTTAAATAAGACAAATTTAGCTTATCATACATATAGTGAAGTCGGTATTAGAAGTAACAACTTCACCTATTCAGAATCGTATTGTCTAACGTGGATTCACTCAAATCACGTGATACTTAAAAAGCAGCAGTCTCTATTAAGTAAATACCATTCAAAATTGTCGCCCTTTCGCAAATAAACCTAGAAATAGAATTTTAAAAAATATGGGGTGGAGGAAGAAATTAATGAGGTGCAAGAAGCAATTGCCTCGTACAAAGGCCTGGTTTAGTGTTGCATACTTTTGTTTTGTTTTTTTCTTTTTTCTCGTTATTTTTTAATAATATTTGGATATACTGCAAATAATTGTTACTAGCTAGTGTACCAACTTAACAGAAACTGTAGCAGGATAAAGCATCAATTACAACTTAAGTCTAATTTCCTCTAATATCCACAATAAAAAACAATATCTTCATAAAAAGTGTAGAGCGTTGTTTAAGCTGTTCATAAATAACAAGATCATCTCAATCAATCAAGTAACTGAAGCCCAGTTATGACCTAAACAAAGGAAAAAGGCATATTGCGCTAAGATAAAATAAAAAAAATTAAATAAAATAAAGCATCTCAAAAATTGCTCTTTTCTTTTTCCACGATAAAAGTCTAATCATTATTCTTTTTATATTTAACAATCTCAAAACGTGAACTATATGAACATATATAAAATGGAGTCACTTTCCTAATATTCCATTAAAACATGCCAAAGTAATTAATAAAGCTATTAACTAATTTTATCTAAAAATGGGTAGGGTGAAATTTGTCCAAGCATGAATTTGAAGCCAAAATAACTCATTTGGTTTAATTCTAGAGCGTAAACTGAAATATTTGAAGAAAGTGAATGATTTTCATCGCTATTCTCTTGAAAAAACTCCTTTGAAGACTCATTGAGTTGCACCAAATTGAAGATGAAAAGACGAGAATCACAAGACTGGGAAAGAATAGAAAAGAAATAAAACGATTTATTACATGAGTTGAAAATAAAGTAAACAGCAGAAGTTGGCTTTTGTGAAAAGAACGATTAAGAAAAAAGTACGAAAGATAACTCAACCTACAGATTCAGCTACCTATTTGATCTTGTCCAAAACAGAAAAGCCTCTACAGAGTAGAAGAAGCACTGCATTTACAAACTGCAAGCCACAGCAACTATGGTTGGTTGCTCTATAAGGAAAACTCATCAAGCATTTTCTTCACATCATGCCAAACCCTGCTGAATCCATGAGCACTGCTTTGATTTGCTCAGGTAGCACATCCTGTCCTTCTCTGCATTGCTGCTAAAAAACAGCAAACATTACATTAAAGCCAAAACTTCAAACATCATATGCAACTCAGAAACTCAAACATAAATTGTTAATGATCTTAGTGCTACAAGTAAGTTAATACCTCAGCTTTAAACACATCCAAAGCAAAGCCGTTGAAACAGCTTATAACAGCCTGCTGTACATCCAATCCGAGGTTGTCCAAAGCCCTCATGGTAGACAGCAAAAGGCCTGGTCGGCGGGTGCAAAACATGTGAATGTTCACAGCTCTCCCTTCTCTTGCTCTAACTTCAACCTATGTATCATATCACAAGCACCAAAGTCACTTTAAAACAATTTACTCAATTTTTCTCTGCTTTCACAACCACTTTTTATACCAGGATCTATCACTACACCTTAGAGTCTCCTAGTTTCAAATTTCAGTTCATTCTTGCTGTTTGAAGCATATGTGTGTTTCAAAGTCCAGAATGAAGCTTATACATGTGTGACTGAGAAACTTCTATGCATCATTCAGCTTCAAAATTTTTTGAAACTTTTCAAAGTTAACTTTCTAAAAGTTTCAATTGCAGCATAGTTCACATGCTCAGCATAAAACAAGCTGCAATTTCGATCTTGTACAATCACCAATTCTGCAATTAAATCATCAAAAAAGTTACCTTTGCAGCTTGATTTTTGGGGCTTGGCAAGGTGGCAGGATACAGTTCCTCCTTGACCCTGCAGGGAAGAGTTGGCAGGGTGGGGGTGAGAGGCTGAAAGCTTGTAGAAGCCGACGGCGGCATCGATGAGCCCGCCGGAGTCGACTCCAGCTCGTTATGGAGATCATTAATCCGCTGCAGCAACTCCTTCAGGTAGTCAATTGCATCCCCAAGTATTGAAGCCCTATCCATCTGCAAACAAATGCAACAACATCAGCATGCACCTTTCCTATGCTCCTAACACGAATCAACTACAGATTCTTCAAAACTGTCATCAATATGCACAACCACACACCAGATTCTCCACCAAACATAAGTCACAAAATGACATTTCTCAGTATAGGAGACAACAACCGGAAATAGATAACCTCAGAATAATGTCATGTTTAGAAAATTTTCTCCACAAACAATTCTTTGAAAAACAACTTTCATATTTCTCCTCAGGCACAACCCCAAAATTAGATTCTTTTGGTAGAATTCTTCTACCAAAATCAAAATTCCACCTCAATAATTTGCATTAAGATCTAATGTAAACTTTAATTACTCAGATTAGCAAAGTAGAACACCAAAAAGGCTTCAAAATTTATGCCATTTCTACTTTTGCATGATAAAACCAGTCACCCCCAAAACAAAGCAAAACAAAATGAACATTGAAACAAACCAAGAATCAAGAACAATTAAGAAGCATTTATGAAAAGTTTAATTCTTTTGGGATTTTGGTTTTCATACCTTGCTAATCTTGGGCACAACAGACCTGAGCATGTACAAGCGATCATTGAGCTTCTTCCTGCGGCGCCTCTCCGCCATGAGATTTTTAGCAGGCAACCCCTTTCTCTTCCCCTTGTGATCTTCACCATTCTCACTTCCCTTCAAACCATTATTTCCATTATCATTCTCATCAGACTCATAATTCAACCCAGAACCATCCACGTCAGCACTGCTCCCTTCCTCAGCCTCCCTCTCCTCCCACTTCCTCCCCTTCCTCCTCACCGTCTCCAGCCCCGGAATCTCCGCCGTTCCCCTCCGCTTCCGGTAAAGGGTCGGCTGCACCCTCTCAAGAGGGTTCTCCACCTTCGCCCCCTCCATAAACGGCACATGCCCAGGTGCAGCAGCAGTCAGAGCTTCCAGTTCTCCAAACTCGAAGCCCGGCTGAACCTGGGGGAAAAGAGGGGGGCACGAAGAGTGAAGCCCGTTGTCCAGGCCCATGTCAAAGCCCGGGTCAAAGGGCATGCTGGTGTTGCTGCTGTTGTTGAAGAAAGGAGATGATGAAAGTGATGGTGAGAAGGGGTCCAGAGGGGGAAAAGATTCCATGGTTGGAACAAAGGGAATGGGAATAGCAGAGTTCATGTTGAAGTTGAAGTAAGGGTCAAGTTGTGGTGGCTGTGGCTGTGGTTGTGGTTGTGGTTGAGGTTGTTGTAGAAGCATGGATTTAAAGGAAAGAGGGGCACCCAAGGCAATGGCAATGTCCTCTTCTTGTGAATTGGGCCTACCCCATGACGGCGGTGGCGCGTCCTCTTCACCGGGTGGTGGTGGAAGCGCGTAGCCTTCCATCATGATGATGATGATGAGAGAACGGAGAAGAAGGTGGGAAAGTGAGTGAGAATGGTTATGTTGTGTGTGTGTGTGTGTGTGTTGCGAATGAAATTTATATTTGTCTGTTGTGGTGAGAAAATGAATGGAGAGGGAAACGGTTGAAAGGGTGTGGTTTATCCATGTGTGTGAGAGTGTGTGTCGTGATTTTTTTATTTGGAGAAAACTCAAAACTCTTTGCTTTAACTCTTGTAATCGCATCAGAGTGTGTTGTATGTGTCTTCTGTTATGGTAGAGTTCCTAAGGAAGGAAGTGGTAACTGTGTTCTGTTAAAGTTTCATGATAATTGCCACAGCAAAGAACCTTGTTTTGTGTAACAACATTTGTAGCTAAAACCTTTGATTATGTCCTTTTATCATGTACTCTTCTAAACTTTTAATTTGGTTTATCACTACTTTATTTCAAGTTTTTATGATGATATACCACAAGATCTAAAGTTAAAGTAAAAAAATTATAATAGCAAAATCTACATAAACATTGCCATTTGTATATTACAAATAAAAACAAAAGGCTTACGTTTTTTAGAAGTTACCCTTCTTACTATTATTCATTTTTGTTGTTTTCTCACTGTTTTTGTATTCATGTAATATCTATTGAACAGTGATGGTTAAAACATTTCTCTTTGAAATAAACTTTAATTAGATTAAATTTATTATAATCAATAACAAATACTTACAATGTCCAAAGACTTTGCACTTCCTTGTTTTAACTTTAAAGAAAAATTTATGTTCGCATATATATGTGCCTTTTTAATAATATATTAATTATTTCGAGTTTTACAAGGTATTTATAGTGCAACTAAATGTTATTCTTTTTAGCAAAAAAATGGTTTATATGAATATACATAAATTAGTTGGAATGGCACAGAAAAATTTATAAACAACAAGAGTGGATAATTTATGCAAGTTAAATATTTTTAAATTTGCATAAAAAAATCCTAAAATCGTATCATTAGTTCAAAATGGACAAAGTATTTATTATACATGTAAAAAAGAAGGATTATTGCCTAGAATTATATTTTAATTAATTAATTAATTAATTAACGGTGTTGAATTTATTTAATTTTGCTATCCAACCCGATTTAAATACCCGTGGAGTTTTGAATTTGATCAATTAAATTTTAATAAAATCAACTAATCAATAATGAGTTAGTTTTGATCAAGCTAATAAACTTAAAAAAAAATGGTTTTGAACATGTTCTTTGGGAATTCAAAAGCAAAATCTCATTGCTCAAATTAAACATCTTTAATATAAGCAGCAAGTCAGGTCGAATTCAGCTCCACAATATCTTAAATCTAAATCAATATTTTTCTGGTAAAATTAAATATGGTCAAATTCGTAAGTTAGCTGAATACTTAAACAATCTATAATCAATCATTAATTTTTTATTATCTTAATTTTAATCAATAACTTTTAATATTTATATAATTTTTAGTTTAAACACTTGCATTGCTTTTAAATGTTCAATAATCCTAAAAGTAAACTGTCCAATCAATTAATTAAGTATTATGTTTATAACTCAATTAAATATTTATATATTAAGGAAATTACAAAAGGAGGCAAATCCCAAAATTAAAAATAAGAATGGGTAACAATTCTTTTGAAATTTAGAGAAAAATAATATGATGAGTAGAATTTTTTAATTAGAAAATATCTGTTTAATTTTTTTCTAGTCAAAAGTTTAGAAAGTAACTCTAATTAATTAAGTTATTATTATTTAATATTTATTAAATTTTTTATTTTGTTGCAAGATATAACGGTTATTCATAAAAGATGTTTATGCGTGTCCTTTACTCATATTTCAGTTACAACTTATCCTTATTCCTACTTTTTGAGAAATTAATTACTATGTATCTTTAACAATTACATAAAAGTTTGTTTCTCTATAGTTATTATAATAAAACTCTCGTATATGAGTCATGTCCCTTTATAATCATTACAATCCTTGTATTGATTTATAATTAAACACACGTAATAAATATGAGGAAGAGTTTGTTTCTTCCTAATCATTACACTACAAGTCATAGTGAGTCATATCTTTTCCTAATCTTTACAACATTTATATTTCTGTTTTAAAGAATCATCACACAAGTATAATAAAAATTATATCTCATCATAATCATTTCATTAGTTACAACCTCTATTGAATTTTTTTTTTCATAAACACATAACTCAATCCTTGTATTTATAACTTTAGGAATTGTTACAAACTCATACTAAGAAGTATCTATATTCTTAATCATTTCCATTATTGTGTTTAAAATGGTTTAATTGAGTATGTGTTCCTTGTATAAATACCCTTGTTTTATTGAACTTGTAGTTTATACTAATCTTTGAATTTCCTAAGTAACATACAATCTAACGAGGAATGGAAAAATAATTATTTAGAAATTAATAGAGTGAGAAACATTATCACTCCATATATTTTACTATCCAAAAAATATTTATTTAACTTTTAAAGTAAATAAAACATAGCGAAGGAAAAAATGTGACAAAGATCTCCGTGATGGTTAAATTTACGTTGTATCTGGTTGAAACGTAAGGTGGACAAACCCACATGTCCCCAACTTTGGTTAAAACGTGATTTAACATGTGCAAGAGAGGGTGGTAGCTGTTAGGGTTTACTACACTTGCTTCCTCACACACTCAACATTCATCCAATTATGTTACTACTAGAATTGGTAAATCACCAATTAGTGTGGATGTTGATGAAACAGAAAGCATTACTTAACCATAGAGGTGTTGTTAGGATGTTGAAGAAGCTAAGAAAGATTTTGAAAGTTAAGAAGAGAAAACCAGCAGCCAGAATTTAATGAAATCACAAGGTTGTTACATGTCTATCTAGTTTCTCTTGATTAGTTTGCATTTTGAATGATCTCTGACATACATGCACATATTCAATTATTAATTCATCCAAGATATAAACAAGATTTACTCATTGGGACCAGAAAGCGAAACATCCTATTTTCAACACACCAAGTGGATTTTCTCTTTCCCACTCTCTCTCCCTCCATTTTTTTCATTTTCTTATTACTTTCAAAATATATTATCAACTTTCCACCATGCAGGCGCCAAAACCATAAATTGCTTATTCTCTTTTTTTTACAAGACTTTGGAAATGTAAGTGTAGCTTTTAAGACTTCTAAATTTGCACTTTTCCTGTATTAATTTATTTTTCTGATGAGTTCAAGACAAGTTGTTTTGTTTTAATATTATGAAGAGAACACTTTTTACAACTTTTTATTGGATTAAAAGTATATTGTTTGTCCTGAAATTTGAAGTTTCTTCATGACTTTGTTCATACAAACTATTGAACATAGTAGAATAGGTCTTTAACGTTTATTTTGTGACACTTCTCTTTTATATGACCATTTGAATATCATTATTTTTTGTGATCATACATGTATTTATAAGTTTTAAGACCTATGAAATAAAAATCTAATAACAAAAACATATAATTAATTATACAAGTATTATTAAAATAATACTATATATCTTTTAGTATAATACTATTTGATGGCTAATTATGATAAATAACCATATGATGAAGTTATGAATCAAACACCCATAATATAAATACTCAATCTAAATAAAAAGGTGAAAATTTTGAAAAATAGAAAAACTAAATAATCTAACAAAAAACCCTGTATGGTGGGTTGAATAAGAAAGTGAACACCAAGTTGCCATTTGAATGAAGCAATATTCAAAGCCAAGTCTTTGGAATAAAATTTTGAAAAGAAAGCCAAGCTTCTCGTGATCCCTTTTACCCCTGTTTTAATCACACTGCGTACTCTTCAATCTAACTTCAAACTTTCATCCTAACTTTTCAATTTCCATTCTTACACACTTATTATATCTCCCTCCCACTTGTCACTCTCTCCTTGCATACCCAAATTAATTAACAAAGTCTTGTCAAATTTTTAACAAAATTAAAATTTTACACAAAAACATTATTCATTTAATTTCTACAATTATACAAATTTAATCTATAATAATTCCGTTGTTTCTTTAAGTCTATAGTTTTTAATAAACAACCTCTTTCTTTATCAGTATTGTTAACTTATTAACTCCCTTAATGAGTATTGGTACATGACACTTATGTAAGGTTGTTGTATATTAAAATGAATGGTTAACTGAAAACATAGTATTTATGACTAAGACATAAAACATGCAAATAATATGAGGATTTGAATTAAAAGGTAAGCTCAACATATGTGAAGGTTCTATGTTTCAAGGGTAACAAAATAAGTGTGTTTGAAACCACCACCACACCCTAAGTATCATTTTCTATATTTTATAAAGTTAAATTGTATCACAATATGTTAAAATAACTTTTCAAAATTGCTAAATAAAGAAGATATTACTGATTATCTTAACATTTGTATATTTTGAATATTTCTTATAAAATATTATTAGCTTGTAATACAATCGTTATCGTGTGACTGATTCAAATGAAACTAATTTGTATATATCACGTAATTTGAGTTTTCTAAAAATGAAACTTTGTTCTTCTTTGTTAAAGTTTTTTTTTTTTTACTGAGATTAATGCTAGGTAATTTTGGTGAATATTTTACCTCGAATATCAATTCAAAAGAAAAGTTCAATCTACTTTCAAATTCATCAGACTGAGCCAGTAATATTCATCGAACTCTATCGCAATGGCAGAGAAAAGAAACAAAAGATCATTGGATCATTGGTTGCGTATCCAACGTAATTTTTTTGTCCATCTTTCGATAATTCATATGCTAAGAATAATTCTAAACCTAATTTACTAGGCACGTGACACCATTATCACTGTCTTAGCAATACACGTGGCTAACATGCAATCATGGTTGGTAGCGAAAGTGAGTGAATAACATGCAAGAAAGACAACGGCAAGTTCTGTCTTCCTTCTCTTGCTTCAATGCAAGCACAATAATGTCTATAATCTTCTGAGATGGTTAATCATTCGTGTAAAAATCTTTATTATATTAAAACATAAAAAAGTTCTGTATTAATCTTTCAAACTAATTGTAGAAGTTGTTTCCAAGAGAAAATAAAAATACATAAATATGTTGCTCAAAGTTTAATACTAGATTCAAGTTATGAATCTAAGCTATACAATTTATATAAGTAAATAATTAATGATCAGCATCTTTGGAAGAATAAAGGGTTTTTGGAGGCTTTTGGGATTAGAAGAAGATGAGAAGAGGCAGATTACAGAAGTCAGAAGGGCATGCAGGGTTGAAACCAAAGTCCCGACAAGAAAGTGGGACCATAGTAATTGAATGGCAAAAAGGAATGTATAAAAGTCATTGTCTTCACAGCTCACAGGCTCCATTTCTACCATTTTCTTTTTTAAATTTTTGGAATTAAAAGAATAATTTATTTATTCGATGAATTTGAATTTTTTTTATGTTTGTTTTTAGTATTTACGGTTTGATGGAAGGACTAGAGAAATGAATAAGATGGACAGAATAAAGAGATGAGAATTACGTTTGTTGTTGAAAATTATTGTTGATTCATGTGGATGAATTTGAGAAGGAATAAAACATTTTCATCTTTATATGAATAAAGAGATGAAGAGAGAAATATAAACGTTTACCTAAATGCCTATCACTTTTTTTAAGGTTTAAATACATATTTATTTTTGTTTGTGTCGTTTTTATTTAATTTGATCCTCATTTTGGTTCAGTGTTTAATTAGGTCCTAATTTCTTTATTTGATGAATTTGAAATCTTTTATGCTATGTTTGGTTATTAGTATTTACTTCTTGATGAGAGAATTAGAGAAATGAATGAGGATGGACACAACGCGTTTGTTCATAAGAATTATTGTTGATTTGTGTAGATGAATTTGAGAAGGAATAGAATATTTTTTATTCTGATATGAATAGGGAGATGAAGACAGAAAGATAGGTGTTTACCTAAATGCCTTTCACTTTTTTTTAAAGGCTTAAATACACATTTGGCCCCTATTTGCTTTGTTCGATTTGGTCCTCATTTTAGTTCAGTATTCAATTAGGTCCTAATTTATTTATTTGCTGAATTTGAAATCTTTTATGTTGTGTTTGTTTTTTAGTATTTATTGTTTGATGAGAGGATTAGAGAAATGAATAAGGATGGACAAAACACATTTGTTTATAAGAATTATTATTGATTTGTGTAGATGGATTTGCGAAGGAATAGAATATTTTCATTCTAGTATGAATAAAGAGATGAAGAGAGAAAGATATGTGTTTACCTAAATGTCCTTCACTTTTTTTAAAGGCTTAAATACACATTTGGTCCTTATTTTCATCACTTTTGCTCGATTTAGTCCTCATTATAGTTCAGTATTCAATTAAGTCCTAATTTATTTATTTGATGAATTTGAAATCTTTAATGCTATTTTGTTTTAGTATTTATTGTTTGATGAGAGGATTAGAGAAATGAATGAGGGTGTGCAAAATGCGTTTGTTTATAAGAATTATTGTTGATTTGTGTAGATGAATTTGAGAAGGAATAGAATATTTTCATTCTAGTATGAAATAAAGAGATGAAGAGAGAAAGATAGGTATTTACCTAAATGTCCATCACTTTTTTTTAAAGGCTTAAATACATATTTGGTCCCTATTTTCATCGTTTTAGTTCAATTTGGTCATGATTTTGGTTCAGTGTTCAATTAGGTCCTAATTTTCGTCTTTTGATCAAAATTTGGTCATTTTTCTAACTATGCTTAAATAGTGAACGTTAGTGTGAAAAGTGTATGTTAAGTATTAACTCTTGTTTTTTTTAAAAAAATTAATTTTTTTTAATTTTTTAATTTTTTTTAAATTTAAATTTTTAAAAAATGATTCACGTGTTAAGTCACCACCATTATGCCACATGTCAATGTTAGTGTCATGTATCAGGTTGGGGTTGTGTTTTTTTTTTGTTCAATTTAATTCTTTTCTTT
>Ga0214545_1009065_pt1 | contig 15401 bp, 11 predicted proteins | sample CNSS4metaG_FD_160064 | JGI IMG/M metagenome (GOLD analysis project Ga0214545, IMG submission 160064) | Root nodule microbial communities from cowpea collected in UCLA plant growth center, Los Angeles, California, USA - CNSS4 | ecosystem: Host-associated > Plants > Roots > Nodule | place: USA... | reverse complement strand
AGCTATGTGTTACAAGTGTTACAATGAATCAATTTCCCTCACCACAAGGTTAGCCCTTAATGAATTTCAGGCCTCTTGCTACTCTCACCACAGGAGTCAGTCCGCTCTAGGTGAGACTAACTGACTCCTTAGAGTGTCAGGATGCAACCTTACCTTGAATCCTTACCTAGTTATACAAATGGGGCACCACGATGGACACCCACTAACAAGGGCCATGGAATTACGTCCCGACCACTAAAGCACGACCCTGAGACCCCACCTAGAGATCTCAAGGATTTATGCACTGACTATCGACCAAACGTAATCATTCAATCAAGAAAACCCATCATGCATATATGTATTTACACTATACCAATCTTTATAGTCATCCCTTTCGCATCCCAGCTCAATCAACACCAATTCATGTTTCATACTCCATTCGTGAATATACCATTCCAACTCATCTCATTATCATGCCACTTTAATACCAATCTCCTCATTAAGGTCACATGCTAAGTTCATACCAAATTCATCATTTACAATCCATGAATCACATCACTCGTGTATATTTATTTATCTCATGCATTTAACACAATAATCCAATCCAAGCAAGCATAAACCATTTCAGATTCCAGAAACAACCACACAATCGCATTGCCTCGCCCAGCTCCTCGCTCAGGCTGAAGGGTCTCGCTCAGGCGAGCTCCCTTCGCTTAGGCGAGAGCTCGACACACACAGAACAGCAACCACCACGCAGTCTCACTTAGGCAAGCCTCTCCTCACCTGAGCGAGATGCTCGCTCGCTCAAAAACTGAGCTGGTCGCCTGAGCGACCTCTCGCATGAAAAGGGTCTAGGCGAGTCCCTACCCATCTTGCCTAGGCGAGACTGACTCACTTGGGTGAGATTATCAGTTCTCGCCACTATTTTCCTACAACAACCACAGACACTAGTCCAAAACAACATACTCATACGTTCACAGCTATCACAACATCACACCAACCACATAACCTCAAAATAACAGCTAAAGAACATGGAAAAACGGAATATATGATTAAGCCATAGCTTCCCTACCTGGAAATGGCTAACACGAGACCTTAACTTTAAACAGCGGGACGCAACAGCTCAAGGAGCGACTTATGGTGCTGGAAAGAAATGAGAAACAACGGGAATATGAGTTACCCAGAGTAACAGTAGCATAACTATAAGCATGGATGAAGGAACACTTACGTAGGGGAAAAGAGCTGGTTCGAACTTGCGTGCCTACGGTGGTACCAAACCCTAGCAGAGATTGAGAGGCAGCTGCGGCTCTTAGGACAAGGAATAATTTTCTGAAAGTGAGAGAGAGTTAGGGTTAGGGCAGTCTTAGGGTCTGAATTCGTTTTGGGCCAGCCCTTGGGCCCATTCGATTTGGGGCAGCCCTTACAAAAATAAGACAACAGAAAACTGGGCCTTACACTCTCAAATCCAGTTCGCTTATCTCAAAGATCTTCAGAATGTGTGAGACGAAACTTTGCATTTTCTTGTCTTGTAGAATTTGTTAGACTAAAGGAGGTAAGAAAAAGTCTTATATTCGTCTATCTTCTTGAATTTCATGAAACGAATAATGATATGAATATCCATATTTTTCTTTCTTTCGGAGTTCATCAAACGAACTTCAATTTGTCTAGTTTCTAGATTTGTTAGAATATATTTAAATATTTTAAATATAGCATTTTTAGACGAATTTTTTCATCTCTCATTACATTGATTTAAAAAAAATGATGTATTAATAACGTTCAACAACACCATATATTGAAAGTGTAGTATATTACAAATTTGAAATGTAAGAATCATGATCCATACAGGTGACTTAATTTTATATGTGATTTTCAAGAACTAATTCATGTTTAATAATATGTTAGTTCAAACTTTGTTAAAAAGTTTAAAATCTTTTTATTTGTTATCTGTTTTCTGAGTTACTATTTTTAAATTGCTAATTTTTAATTCTAAAAAGCATAAACAATCACTACAAGAAAATGTTTCATTGACAACTGAATTTAATAACAAAAAATTATTATTCACTATAGTGACCAATTTAAATAGTGAGTAATTTAAATGTCAATTTACAAAATAAAAAAATTATTGGTTACTAAAATAGTGACTATTGTGAATAAAAAATTATAATTGATCACTAAATTGATTACTAATTAATTAGAGGCTAATTTAAAAATCAATTCTTTTGGTAGCAAAAACCAAGGTAGATAATATTTAGTGACTAATTTTTTTTAGTAGCTAAAACCTTGATAACTAAATTTTAGAAACCAATTTAGAGGCCAATTATAATTTTTCATACATAATAATATTATTTTAATAATTAATAATTTTTATTTTGTAAATTGATCACTATAATGACTAACAATTATTAATTAAATTGGTCATTATATAATGACTAACAATTTTTTATCACTAAAATTAATTATTAATGAGACATTTCTCGTACTGAATTCGAAATTTTGATTTTACAGTAGAATTCTTTTTGAAAGGCGATTTTCGGTTAATGCATTTTAAATTGTATTATTGATCGAGGACAATTTGTATCATTTTTTTTTTTTTTCATAGTCGAGGCAAGAATTGCTTTTCTCGTTGATTGAAATTAAGTCTTTTATTCTCTTGTACAGTGGATGGGGGAATGGTAATGTTATGAGAATTCAACTTCACGAACAAAGAACAGTCATCTTCAATTTTATTTTTATTAGAATCTTGTTCATTCCTTTGTAAAATAACTAACGCATTAGAATCACAAGCACGATAAATAAACATCCGAAAAAGAAATATCAGAATGAAGCTATATATTCCTGGAGAAAAAGAAGATATACAAAATGCATCATTCCAATCAAAAAAACATCTCTCTTCCTCCTAAGTGTTTGTGACATGTCTTTGGACCCTCAATTAATTTAGAATATGGCATCACTCGTTGCTGCTTTAATGCATGATGTAAGTCAGAACCAAGGCAACCAACATTAGGACATACGCTACAGCTTGGTCAACTGAGGCACCTGAAAATTGCAAAAATAATTTCTTAGCTATGCTGCCCTTCGTATTCTTCGAACAAACTTAATATATCTTAAAAAAGGTTTACATAATCTTTTTTATTGGAAGATATAATACTAATGAGACTTAAATTCAATCACATAAGATATAGACATCATTTTCAACCTAAAACCTTAAATCAATGAGTTTACGGGCTTCTATCCTCATATAACGATCTACTTTTTTATTTTAATTAATAAAAAATTTAGACTTACACTTGTATTCTTATCATTAATAATAAGAGTAAAATATAAAATAGAAAGAAAGGATTACCATCACTTGTAGGAGCAGGAGCCGGAGCAATGGATTGTGAGGAAGCCAGTGCCATGAGGGCTGCCAAAATGACACACAGAAAGAGAACCACCCTGGAAACAGCCATTGTATCTGTGTCTCTCTCTCCTTCCCTTTCTCAACCTCAAAAGAGAGTAAGAAAGAAAGGAGAGAGAAATCCGATTAACCAAACTGAGATTCGACGATGTGTGGGTGCTCAATAACAACGTTTCTTCTCTTCCTTTTATAAAACTAACCCACCCATTTTCACGTGTACAATCAGAGGTCACCCGCACTTTCTGCGGATCCATCCACTAATTTTCGATTTTCATTTTCCTCTTCTTACTTTTTACTAAATTTACTTTTCAACAACCTTAAAATGTAAATTGGTTTTAGTATATTCTATTAAAACTTCTTATTTCTTCGGTTAATGCGCGAAACATGAGATAATTACGTTTTTTTAATTATATTTTATGGAAAAATTCTATCCTTAAAACCAAATGCTTAAGAATCAATTTGAGATTAATTATGTATTTAAAATAATTTCCATAAGTGATTTAAAATAGTTAAGTATCAATTTAAAGCTAACAAAATGTTCAGAATCGTTTTATAAATGATTATCAAAGAAAGAAAGTAAGTCATAGAAAAACTAATTTGTAAAAGTTTTCTTGTATATATATAGATTCTTTAAAGTTCTTACTTTTAAAATGTTTATGAACTAATTTAGTTAATAAGAAAATCATTTTTTCTTAGTTTTTTTAGAAATTTTTATCGTAAAATTTCTCTAAACAGTATATTCTAATTGTACTATTTAATGATTGTATGAAAAAAAAATGAAAATAATTAAGATTGTGCAATTTCAAAAAGAATTATATTAACAAATGACGATGTTATTATATTCAAACTAGTTTCATATTTTTTTATTTCTTAATAATACTATTAGGAGATGTTTTTCTTATTTTGTGGTGTGAATAGTAATAATAATTTAGATTAGTCATGTTGTGTTTTCTTAAACTCAAAGACAATTCCAAGAGACACTAGGCAAAGGTAAGCGACAGAGATGTCAAAATGGGTTGGAACCCGCGAGCCAACCTGATTCACCACAGGTTCGAGCTAGATTGGGTTAAAATTTTTTTACAAATTTTAATACGGGTTGATTTTTTATCCGGCTAGAACCCGGCTCATCCGAGTTGAATCCGTGGTGAGCCGGATTGGCTCACTAACTCGCAAATAAAGGGTCACACAAGTATTTTTTGTTAAGTTGGGATTTATAGCTAGGTCATGTTAGGTTTTTTTTTTAAGCAATACATAGATAATTTGTATTTTTGTGATTTTAGTTTGTATTTTGATTCTATTAAACTTTATTTAGATTTTAATTAGAATTATAATCTAGTTTTGACTCAAAAAATAAATAAAAAATTGTATTTTTTTAATTAAGTGAGCCCGTCAGCCAATCTGTTTAACCCACCAACCCGCGGTGGATCGGATCAGGTTAAAATATTTTGGACTCGTTAATAAATGAACTGGGTTAGATTGGCTTACTAAGTGATCAACCCGTAAGTCGAGCCAGATTATCCATTTTTCTAAGCGAACGAGAAGACAAAACAACCACATTTATCACATAAACATATAAGATGGTCACACAACCTCTTACGAACACGTTTTGTAAGCTTCTTACGATAAATAATTAAGCAATCAATAATCGATCATCAATGTCAAGGTAACAATAACAAAGTATAAAACAAAATTGGTCAAAATACATTTTTTTGTCCTAATTTTTGATAAGTTTTTTTAAATATGTTCTAATTTTGGTTTTGTGTTCAAATAAGTCCTAATTTTCGTCAATTTTGTTCAATTGGGTCCTTTTTTGCTAACACCGTTTAAATCATTAATGACCATGAACAATGACTGTCACGTGTCACATCATGGTTTTTTTAAATTTTTTTATTTTTATTTTTATTTTTTAATAATTTTTTTAAATTTTTTTAAATGGACACGTGTCAACCCAGTAGCGTGCCACGTGTCACTTCATGGTTTTTTTAAATTTTTTTTATTTTTTTTTTAATTTTTGTAAATATCCACGTGTCAACACAATAGAGTGCCACGTCTCAAAGTTAATGTTTTATATTCAATTTGGTCCCTATATTTGTTATTTTTGTTCAATTTAGTCCCAATTTTGTTTAAAATTGACCAATTTTGTTCCTATCAAAGATGTGACCAAATTTAATTTTTTTATTAAAGTTATAATGATGTGAATTTTAATATATTAAATAAAAATATTTAATAAAAATGTGAATTTTAATATAAAAATTAAATTTGGTTTTAATTTGGAGAGGGACCAAATTGGTCAATGTTAACAAAAATTGGGACAATTGAACAAAAATAACAAATATAGGGACAAAATTGAATATAGAACATTGATTTTGACACGTGGCACGCTAATGGATTGACACGTGGACATTTATAAAAATTTTAAAAAAATTCAAAAAAATGAAAAACAATTCAAAAAAACCACGAAGTGACACATGGCATTTTACTGGGTTGACACATGTACATTTAAAAAAAATAAAAAAATTTAAAAAAATTTAAAAAAATTTAAAAAAAATTTAAAAAATTAAAAAAAAAAAACACGAAGTGACACGTGGCAATAATTGTTCATAGTCGTTAATGATTTAAACGATGTTAGCAAAAAAGGACCCAATTAAACAAAATTGACGAAAATTGAGACCTATTTGTGTTGAAAGGGGGAACTTTCTCAACTCCAACGAAGATAATTTTGATGATGTCCAAGGCTACACATAATGTGAATTACTAGTTTAGAATTAGTCCTGTTTTGTTAGATTGTGCATTAGGGTGTTAGAGCAAAAATATCATATGTAAAACAAGTTTGCATTGAGTTGTATTAACCATCAAACTCTTGCTTGTGCATTCATAAATCGATTAGCTATTTAACTAATAGATTAGCTGAGGGTACTGCATTAAGGCAGTGAAAACACACTCACGATAATCTATTAGGTAAATTCCTAATCCATTAATGACTTGAGAGAACTCTGTATAAAACCAGTTTCTGAAATCAGTTTTGGGTGTGAGAAAAATTACAGAATTCCTGAGAAACATTCTGAGAAACTGTCCTCTGAGATTTACAGAGTTCCTAAACATTCTTGAGAGATCATTCAAGTAAATATTCAAGGAGATTGATGGAGGATTCAACCTTGATGGGTCAAGCTTGGATTTAGGAGTTAATTGACAAATCTGCATAACATTAGGTGTATTCGTTTCTTGATTCTTTCTTATTGTATTTCTGTTTAGAGTTGATTCTGTAACATCCCATCAGGATATTACGGATTTAAAGTGAATAAAATAAATAAAGTCATAAAGACATCACATTTATCAATAAACCTCATTTCGCAAAAGCACGGGAAATTTAAACTTTTATAAATTCAAGGGATAAAACCAAAATCCATAATTACAAAAGTAGAATAATCCAAAACTATCTCATAAAAGTTTACACTTTATTTCCAAAATATAAATAATATAAAGACTCCCATGCTATCCCCCGCTTCGTGTCTAGGCATTACCAGCAGCACCTACATCAACATCCTCTACTCACGTGTACCGCACACACGATCATCGCCAAACACAAACAGATAAGGTGAGCTTAATAAAATCAACATACAAACATATTGATATACATATATGTAGTCACTTATAAATTTTATGCAAACATCCAAATAAAATCTCTCACTCTATTCCATATCACCTGGCCACAACCAGATCATTCGTGTTCTACCTCTTTTAGTAATTACCCCAAGGTAATTTGCTGCCAAACCTATCGGCCACAACCGACAAAGCACGTGCGGGAAACCATTGCTACGGATCATACACCGTAGCGCCAGGTGGAGTTCCCAAATACAAACATAGTTCGTAACGTCCCAAGACTACTAAACTTGTTAGCTATTTACTGAGGAGGGTAATCTATCTGAACCCATCCGTAATGGCCACAACCAGCACACTCACACCGGCAACACTCGCCAACCCGAGCTCAACTCAAGGGTTTCTCGTGTTCATCTGCCATCCCAGGCTTAACTCGAGGGATGCCATTTTGAGCTCAACTCGAGGAATGTTGTGTGCTTAACCCCTATCCCGAGCTCAACTCAAGGGATACGTTCTAGGCTCAACTCAAGGAACCTAACAATCTTACCTTTGAAGCATCACCAAAAGTCTCGTAGATCACGCCTGCAAAGTCCAACGACTAGGACTTACAGCAGCCAAATTACCTAGCGGGGGACATGTATCGCTAGGCGCTACCAGCTTCCAGACCGCATAGCGCTTTAGGAAAAATATCTCAACTACAGTTATCGTTTGGCGGAGCTACCCAGGCCGTCAGGCGCACAGACATTAGAACCCACTGATTTGGCAGCGATCGCCTGGCAGAAATCTCCCTACCGCCAGGCGCCACGAACGATGGTTGCCCTCTGTAACATCGCTATTGTCTGGTGGCTCCCCTACTGCCGCCTGGCGCCACATCATTACTCGCGCAGTACGGATCTGGTTTGGATTCAGGCATCATCTATTAGCAGTCTCTCTCCCATAGCCACTCCACAGACTCCACTACTATATCTTTATCATTTAAGAGTGCCTAATCACATGTCTACTACCACAATTTAAATCTCACTAATTTCTCCATCGAGAATTATAACATTAAGATCCTCAGTCTCACATATCTATAAATTAATGTTGTACTACTCACCATTAGCATATGAACCCAACACTAGCGTTGCTCCAAAATGTTGTTATTGCCACTCTAATCATCATATAATCAAGTTTATATCGACCTTGGCATACTTCCTAGCCTATAGTTTAAGATTCATCAACTAATCCATAAAACATATGTAGTATTTATGACTCTTACTTCTCACGTCACCAGTTCTTTACCATGATTTTCCTATCTATCATCCAACTTTTCTCATATAATTACCATTCATTATCGCTCAAAATTGTCAAACACCAACTTACCACACTTAGACCTTAGCAATGTCTAACCCAAGTGTTCCCACTTGGTCCAAACCCTATGAAAATCCTCTCCCCAACTCCAACTTATACTTAACCCGATCTTGATCAGTTTCCTAACCATCACTATTCGCCAGGTGTAAAACCCAATCTGTTCTAGTATAGCGCCTGGCGGTGACCATAATACCGCCAGGCGACTCACATGGATTCTGGACTTTTCCCAGAATTTCAATCATCTTGCAGTCTCACACTCGTCTTCCTCTCCTTTGATCACTACACCAATACGGTGCATCTTAACAGATCCTAAACGATGCCTTTACTATAATAGCTCGCCTTCCAAATAATTCCCCTTGAGGTTAATAACATAGCAAAATTCCCAATTCTCGAACCCTAATCTGTGTTCATACAATTTCATTTAAACTTAATCACCCAATCACACACGATTCCAACCAGGTATGCCTCAATTCATTCACAACAATTAGAACTATTTGTTTCTCCGATTAGAATCAATCTAGAGACCCAAACCACCAAAAACGAGACGAATTAGTTGTTAATGACATTTACCATCTCATTATGGCTATTTTCCAGCCACCTCTCGGCTGCCATACAACTAGGGTTTTCCCTCAACCTTTCATATTCAAACCAAAGCCAAAAATACCAAAAAAATAAGGTTTTAATTTGGGTTCTCCAAGTTTTGAACCCATCACTATTCCAATGTCAGGTCAATGCTAAACCATCAAGCAAATTCATGTTTCTTGCTAACTAATACACTTCAAGCATTATATCATACGAAACATGATTAAACATATTATCAAAACAATAATAATTGAATAACACACAATTGGCATACATAGGACTTGAACCCAAGTCCTCTCACACAATTAAAGTACTCTCAACCACTTAAGCTAGTACTTTTCCATGCCATACCAATAAAAAATTAATGTCATAAATGATCTTCCCACCTGCATTTATTAATTAATTAAATTTTGCGGGTCTTACAGATTCAGTGTGTAAAGTGAAGGTCTAGGTGCAATTGTGTGGATGCATTGCATCTAGGGGGAGTTCTTGATTTGTAGATCAAGCTCATTTGTCTTTAGGGTCTTGAATTATATAGATGCTCTTGTAATTCTTGAATCTCTATTTATTTAGTGGAATCCTCCTAAGTGGGTTACTTAGGAGAAGACTGGACATAGATTCATCTTGAATCGAACCAGTATAAATTGTTGTGTTCTTTGTTTCTCTCTCTTACAATCTTTCTTGATTGCTTTAAACAGTCCATTAAAATAGAACTGCGAATTTGGTTAATTACGTTATAAGACTTAAAGATACTTTCAAGATTCAACTTAACCAAGTGAAAGACTAATTAATCAATTCAGATCCCCTTCTAGGTTAAGCTATTAGACAGATCTGATTTAATAATTGGCACCAAAGTTGGTTAATCGCACGATAATCGATTAGAAAGATCCTGATATGTCTAATACATCTCAAACCTTTGTTGAAGGGGCATCCATCAACAGGCCTCATCTGTTTGCTAGTGAAAACTACCCGTTTTGGAAAATTAGAATGAAAATTTTTCTTGAATCAATGGACAAAGGTGTCTGGGATGCTGTAGTTAATGGACCTTTTAAACCCATTAAAGTTGTGGAAGGCAAAAGTGTCCCCAAAGAATTCTCACAATGGACTCTTGATGAGAATAAAAGGGCACACTATGATGTTAGAACCAAAAATATTATATCTTCTGCACTAAATTTGGATGAATTTTACAGGGTATTTGTGTGTGAATCAGCCAAAGAAATGTGGGATGTCTTGGAAGTAACCTATGAGGGCACGAATGAAGTCAAAAGGGCAAGGAAGAACACTCTCATTCAGGAGTGTGAGATGTTCAGAATGAAGGCTGGAGAAAGCATTTGTGATGTGCAGAAAAGATTTACACATATAGTAAATCACCTCCTATCTCCTTGCAAGACTTTTGACAAAGAGGAACTCAATATCAAAATTTTGAAGAGCTTAAATAGGACATGGCAGCCTAAAGTCACAGCTATTTCTGAATCAAGAGATTTCACTAGTGTCGCAACTAGAATCGCGATGAAACAATGAACCAAAAAGAAAACGGGTTTGAAAAGAGATGTGGAGTCGCCACCATAGTTATTTCTAGAAAACTATGAAAAACCATAAAGTAAAGCAAGTCTGCGAAAAAAACCAGATTTTTGGATCCAAGAGTCGGTTACGCGTAGGGAAGGTGTTAGCATCCTACAGCGGCCGCACGAAGGCGATACCTTTAATTAAAAATGCAAAGTTGATGTGGTTTTCAAAATATTAATTTTCCCCCAAAAGAAATAATAGGACAAAAATGCTAAAAAGAAACAAAAATATTTTTTTAATTTTTTGGGCCCGACAAGGATTGACCTTGGTCCTAAGTATTCTCATTAAAGATAAGAAATCATGGTTACGTCGTTCTTTAAAAGATATTTGAAAAACAATTGAGAAAAGATTTGATTTTTTTAGAGGTGAACTTGACAAGGACTAGCCTTGCTCCTACGTATCTCACGGTGGAGAATCAAGGATCACGTAGTTCTTAAAAAGGTATCTTGTTTAAAAACGTTGATGTTTTTATATTTTGAAATTTTATATATTTTTTGTGTTTTTGAATTACTTGAAAATATGTGTCATACGACGCGAGCGGTAGGACAGACACTAAAAGAGAAAGAAAAACTATTTTTGGTATTTTTGAAAATGAGTGTCACACGATGCGAGCGACCGGACACACAATAAAGCAAAAAAGAAAATTTTTAGATTTTTAGATTTTTCTATTCTTTTTTGTAATCTTTTATAATTTAAAATATTTTCATTTTCTCTTTTTTAGGAAAAGAGAAAAAAAATTAATAAAAAAAAGATAAAAGCAAAAAAAACAACAATAGTAGGGTGCATGAGTAATGTGGGAGGTGCAACGAGTAATGCATAAACATAGGCCCAAAAATGAGGAACAAAGACATAGGGGGTGCGAGTTATAAGATATGGGAGGTGCACGCAGTATGCAGGTAGGGTGCGTGAAGAAAATATGAGGGTGCATGAAGTAAACATGAAACAAGTGTGGCAAGGGTGTGAGGTTAGTAAATATCCAGGGGTACTCGCAGCATAAAATTAAATCATGAGTGCGAGATGAAAAAGGAAAATGGGGTGCGCAGAGTAAAGTATGAAACAAGTATGGCAAGGGTGCGAGGTTAGTAAATATCAAGGGTACTCGCAGCAAAAATTAAAACAGGGGTGTGAGATAAAGGAAAAAAAAGGGATGCACAGAGATAAAAAAATTAGGGTTGCGTAGAGATAAAAGATGGGGGTGCGTAGAGTAGACAGACCCAATACACACATGAGACCTATGGATGTGGGATTAACAACAGTGGGGTGTATGAATAAAATAAACAAGCCTGAAACATAAAATATGGGGGTGTATGAGTTAATAACCAGCGGTGCACAAAGAAATGGTCGGCCTCAGCCCAGATCTCTTACATCACCATCTTTAGGGTTCCCTCCTTCAAACAAGAAAGAGGAGCCAAGACAACCCTCTTCTTCCATCCATGGATGCGGCACGTGATGACCAAGGGTCATCTTCCCCAACTCCGGCGAACTCCAAACGGCCGCCCCGACCCAATCCTCCGGCGACGATGCCAACCAGCATTGGGAGCTCCACTGACGATTACGTCGCTCTCTGGTTTGCTTCGCACAAAGCAACCTGCATCAACGTCCGCGATTGTCGTGCCACCACTCACCCTCACCGGCACGGCCTGGAGCCGGCGACGTTGCACCTTTGTTTCCTTCTACGCGAGAGACTCCTAAGACCAACACCGTGACTAGCTGCGTCTCCTCCCTCTAGTCGAGACTGCCATAACAACGCCTTCATCCTTCGCTTGAAACTTCGACTCGTCGCCGGCATTGTCGCCGGCGATTGGTTATCCTCCTTCCTCTGGCCATTCAACCTTCTTCTTCCTCTGCTATCTATTTTGTATTTCAATGTTGGTTTCTATTCTTGTGATTGGTTTGGAGTTATTATGATTGGGGAATGGAGGCATTGGATGATAATGGAGAAGAGTGGGGACGGTGATGATGGTTAATGGAGGTGGTGGTGATGATGCATAGTGGTATTGACAGGCTATGGAGGTGTTGATGATTCATGGTGGTATTGGGTTGGGTTATGTGGTGTTGAGAATGTGAGGATGAAGGTGTTTTTTTTGTTTTTTCGAGAACAGAATGAGGGAAAGCCTCCATGAGTGAAGAAGGTGAAGCCTGAATGAAGGGACTCTGACGATATTTGTTGTGCCCCTACTCTGTTCCCTTCCCACCTCGAGATGTGGGATAAGGCTGAAAGCAAATGTTACTTCCTGCTCCTTCCTTCTTCAGCCATCATGACCATGGCCAACTAGCTACCACCGCTAACTATCAGAGACCTTACGTTAACCTCTTGGTCTTCTCTTTTTTTTTCATTTCATTTTTTATATACATATTTTTTGAAAAGGAATAAAATAAAATAATAAAAAAAGTAAACAAAATATGATTAAAATCAAAATTAAAAAAAATAAAAACAAAAATTTAAAATTAAAATAAAATAAAAAAGATAAAATAACATAAAATAAACAAGTTAAAGAAACCAAGATTAAATAAATTAAAACAAGATTAAACTAAATTTAAAATGAGATGAAAATAAAGTAGGAATATCCAACAATGTTCACTGCTCTTTTGTGTTTTTTTTTATTTCCACCTTTTCCTAATAATTTTCTTAAAACAAAATTATTATTTTTTTATCCGGACGAAATTGGGTGTTGACAGCTGCCCCTCTTTACTTAGATTTTATCGATACTATGAAAATTTGACTTTTCATAGAATCACAGTAAAAGATAAGTGAAGATAGAGACACTAATTTCGTCTGGTTTTTGAACAAGAAAGGGGTGACTAAAAACTGATTTAAAGGGATAGGATGACCAATTCTATGAAGAGGGTCAGGATCCTGAAAGTAAAAAAATTGGAATCAACTATTCATAAGAAAAAAGCCTGATCCAGAAGGGAAGAAAGAAATCACTGACCATTTCATTGGAGAGGGCCTTGATGTAAACATAAGAAAATCAATGACCATTCCATTGTCGAGGGTCTTAATGTAAACATAAGAAAATCAATGACCATTCCATTGGAGAGGATCTTGATGTAAACATAAGAAAATCAATGACCATTCCATCAGAGAGGACCTTGATGTAAACATAAGAAAATCAATGACCATTCCATCGGAGAGGGCCTTGATGTAAACATAAGAAAATCAATGACCATTCCATCGGAGAGGGCCTTGATGTAAACATAAGAAAATCAATGACCATTCCATCGGAGAGGGTCTTGATGTAAAGAAAGAAATCAATGACCATTCCATCGGAGAGGGCCTTGATGTAAAGAAAGAAATCAATGACCATTTCATCGGAGAGGGTCTTGATGTAAAGAAAGAAATCAATGACCATTCCATCGTAGAGGGCCTTGATGTAAAGAAATAAATCAATAACCATTCCATCGGAGAGGGCCATAACCCGGACTTGATCATTCCCAAGGAGAGGGTCGTTGTCCGAAAGGAGAACACAAAACGTGACCATTCCTAAGGAAAGTGTCGTGAGCAAAGGAGGATCTGAGCTTGACCAATCCCAAGGAGAGGGTCGCGATGAAGGGAGGATCTGGACTTTGCCAATCCCAAGGAGAGGGTCGCGATGAAAGGAGGATCTGGACTTGACCAATCCCAAGGAGAGGGTCATTGTCCGAAGGGAGAAACCTGAGGTTTGATTTTGATGTATCGGCAAACAACACATGAATGCTTAACATTGGTGAAGCTTATGCAAAATAATTGTACTAATTGATTTTTCGCCAATTTTTTCTTTTTAAGCGATTTTCTTTTTTAATCGACTTTCATTGATTCTTATGATGTATGATGTATGATGGATGATGTGATATAATGAGACTATATGATAGTGATGAAACATGATGGAAAGAATTTTTTTGCATTTTTTCTTCCTTTCATTATTTATTTTTTTATTTATTATTCATTATTTGTTTTGCTAAATAACGAGACTTTGGAGACTAGGCGAGGTAGGCTTTGTGGGCCAGATATCTTGGGCTTTGAGTGTCATGCGAAATAGGCTTAGCGGGCCAAGTGAGATGGGCTTTGCGGGCCAGATTAAGCTAGGATTGGAGGCTAATACGAAACTGGACTTGGTGGGCCAGTACGGATTTGGGCTTGGTCGGCCAGTACAGAACTGAGCTTGGTGTGTAAGACCCATGAAATTAATTAATTAATAAATGAGAGTAGTAAGAGCCTTTATGGCATTAATTATTGTTTGGTGTGACGTGGAAAAGTACTAGCTCAAGTGGTTGAGAGTACTTTGATTGTGTGAGAGGACTTGGGTTCGAGTCTTATGTATGCCAATTATGTGTTGTATGGTTTATTATTTTGTTTTGGTAATGCAATTGTGAATGGTGAGTGATAGTATAATCCTAATATTATAAAGGTTATCACCAAATGTGATTTGGCATGGTGGTTATGCTTTGTTCTTGTGAGTGGAGGTCATGGGTTCAAACCTTGATGGACATAGAGTAAGCTTTATCTTTGCTAACTATTAATTGTGGTATGAATGTGGAAAGGTAGAGACAACCATATCGCTGTCGTTAGGCGATCATTTGAGATCAATTCCGTATTCGTTGTGAGACGACTCAAGGTTATCTTAACCCTAACTATTTTCTTCACTACAAACTGGCAATACTGAAGTTGCTAAAGTAGTGGTAATTTGATCGCCTAACGACAGCGATATCAAATTTGGCGTCGTTGCCGGGGAATACGGTTAGTATTTCTTTTATTTTGATTCTGTTTTTATTTATTTATTTTATTTTATTTTATTTTTATTTTTATTTCATTTTTTATTTTTATTTTATTTTTATTTATTTTACGCATATACGTTTGATATAGTTTGTTATTTTGTAGTATCTAGTTTTCTGTTAATATATTCCAAGCAAAGTTCTATTTTTGTTTTGATTAAGAATTTCTTTTAAGAAA
>Ga0214545_1009062_pt1 | contig 15406 bp, 6 predicted proteins | sample CNSS4metaG_FD_160064 | JGI IMG/M metagenome (GOLD analysis project Ga0214545, IMG submission 160064) | Root nodule microbial communities from cowpea collected in UCLA plant growth center, Los Angeles, California, USA - CNSS4 | ecosystem: Host-associated > Plants > Roots > Nodule | place: USA... | reverse complement strand
ATTACTTTCTGCCCTAAAGTAAAGGGTTGCCCCTTGTGTTTGGGCCTAGAGCTGGCCCAACTGATAAAACTTGCTTCAGTTACCCTAATGCCTCCATTTTTCCTTGCATTCACAGAACCTTCAGCCGTTTCCCTAACTGGTACGCTAGAGCTCTGCTAGGGTTTGTTCCCGTCTCGAACCAGTCCGTCCTAAGAGCTCAAGTAGCGATTTCTACTCCACGTAAGTGACTCTAAACCTACTGTACTTACTTTCTAAAGCTTTACATTCATATTCCACCGATTAAAGTTCGAAAATAATCGTGTCTTCCGCTGTTCCGCCAGTTCTGCAAGTCCGTCTTTCAAGCTGCTATGCTCCGTGGTCCAGTGTCGAGGTCTCGTACAAGCCTTTTCCAGGTATGGGAAGTTAGGGTTTCTAGTTTCCAGTCGTTTTGGTCTGTGTTTGAGTTGGTTGTTGATTGTATGGTTTAATCCTTCGATTTGATGCGTGAGTATACTTTGTATGTTTGGTTGGTTTGAAAAACATGGTTGCTGCAGGTGAAACAGTGGCGAGACCTGTTAATCTCGCCTAGGCGAGACCAACGAGGAGTCGCCCAAACCAGTGTGCGCGAGAGGTCGCCCAGGCGACCTGCTCAAATTTTTGAGCGATCGAGCATCTTGCCTAAGCGAGATCCCGCATTGCTTCCTGATGCTCTTTTCGAGCCCTCGCCTAGGCGAAGGAGACTCGCCTGAGCGAGAACGTCTCGCCTGAGCGAGACCCTTCAGCCTGAGTGAGGGATTGGGCGAGACAGAGTGGTGTTTGGTTGTGTGTTGCTCTCTTATGATTGGAATTGTTTGGGTATGACTGCCATTATGAGATACATGTACATATGTATGGATATATGCCTAATGGATTGCTATATATGCGTGACATGATTCATAAATGATGAATGATGGGTGTTGTGGTAACTTGACATGTGAAATGGATGAGTGGGTTGGAACTAAAGGAACATGGTGTTGATATGAGATGAGGCCCTAGACTCATGGGGTGGTGATGATCAGAGGTATGGATTCAAAATGTGATACGTATGAGGAATTAATCCCAGAGGTTGGTATGGAATTGTAAATATGATTTAATGTTCTTCTATCGCTGATTTATGAATATTGGTCCGTGTCAGCGTTTAAATTCCTTGGGGTCTCTAGGTGAGACCTCTAGGGTTGCGCTTCAGTGGTCGGGACGTAATCCCATGGCCCCTGGTAGTGGGTGTCCATGGTGGTGCCCCATCTGTATAATTAGGTAAAGATTCAAGGTAAGGTTGCATCCTGACACTCTAAGGGGTCAGTTAGTCTCACCTAGAGCGGACTGACTCCTGTGGTGAGAGTAGCAGGAGGTCTGAAATTCACTAAGGGCTAACCTTGTGGTGAGAAAAAAAAAATTGATCCATCGTAACACTTGTAACACATAGCTCGGGGGTGAGCAGCTCGAGGGTGAGCAGAGCTATCCACCACAAGTGCAAGCATCCGCTGAATCCGACCAGGTTATACGTATCCGGATGAGTCGAGTCGAGTCGAGTCGAGTCGTAGTGTATTGAATGAAGAGTCATGACATGCTTGGCTGTTGTATGGGTATGGGATGGTGAAAATATAATTGACTGTATGATGAATATGTTATTGGCTCTAACTTACCCGTTATGTTGTATGATTGTATTATATGTGGCTGTTCTTTCTTGCAATGATCATCAATTTGATTGATGAGAGCAAATGAGCGAGGTTCTCGTGGCCAACAAGGGAATGGTGATTCTGCTGCTTAGCCATTTGGGCTGGAGTTACTTTCTTCATGTTTTTTTAGGGCTACGGCCCATGTATCGCCTTATGTATTTCTACCCTACACTCTTTGTTAGACTTGTATTTGGTTTTCTTTTGACATCGTGGTGTGCCCGGTTTGTAGGGGTTGTATCAAGGACCCCAAGACTACGCTACATTGTTATCTCTGTGTGACGTTTCCTTTAATTTTTACGCTTTAAATTAAATGGGGCGTTACAAAAACAAGTTATATTGTAATAGAAAAAGTTTTACATAAAGAGAATATCTTACTATGTAATGTATATAGTATATATTTTACTATATATAGAATTAAAAATAAAGATAACGGAAAAATATTAAGATAGATAAGATAAAATATCATCTAATAGTAGTACATAAACAATTTAATTAATCTTAATGTTACTATATATTATCTATTAAATGGTTTTTTTTCATCATATAATCATGATTTAGAGTTAATATATTAAAAATTTTCACATTGACTTCAAATTATGGAAGTGAAAAATTAATCCACTCCAAACAATGTTTCAGTATCGATCTTTGTAGAGACTTTGTAAATATATTTGTAAGATTCTCTTTTAAAGTTACCTTTACAAGTGTGACCCAAACTCAACTAGATCTCTAATAAAGTATAGTCTAACATCAATGTATTTAATTATCTTATGATATATTTGTTGATAAACTAAATGCAAGACTCTTTGATTATTGTAGTGAATAATCATACAATTTTACATAATAAGTCAAATACAAAAGATAATTAATGATTAAAATTATTTGAAGCTCAATTGATCCATGATAAATTATGATTTATTATGAAGTATCATATTTTACGTTGGAAAAGCAAATCTAATTGGAGAGTGAAAGGGTAGGACAAGCTTCCAGTAGAGTATCCAAACGATACTCCAAAAAAAAAAAGTGACACCACATGGTTGTTTTTATTTTCTTTTTCCTTTTATATGTGAAAAAGTAAACAAATACACTTTTTTCTGATAAAAAAAAAAACAAAGATTTTTTTACAAAGTAGTATTTGACAAACTTTGACAAAGCTGACATGGTATGTATGTGTCACATTTATTTATTTTTTATTTTAAAAAGAAAAAGTTCCACGATGTTTGCCCGCCAATTGACAAAACTCTCGCATGAAATATTTTTACTCATTTTTCTCGAGACTTCTCTCCATGGTCTCGCCATCCCCTGAACTGGTGTTTGCTGTCGCGTTTCTGATGGTTCTTCTTCACGATCGTCCACGACAAATTATCGGCTTTGTTCCTCTCTATCCTGCATTGTTTCATATTTAGGGTTTGGTGGAGTTTTCTGGATGGGCGCTATCGTGAACGAGTATGCGGATTCATCCAACTTTCGTTTCAGTGTTGGAGTTCTTTGTCATTCTAGGTAAAGTTTCATTCTTGATGTACAATATTATTTTCAGAGTCCATTTATATTAATTTCAGTTTAGGTATTTTTCGAAACCCTTGTTTTCGGTCTATGTGTTTTCCTGTTCTTTGTGTTGGTGAATGTATGGCATGTTGTAGTTTTAGGAATTTATTCTGTATTTTTGTATTGTATTATAATTTGGGGAAAATAATATTTTTTCATAGATGGTGATGTTGAGGAAGAAGTGAAGCCTTGGGAAGGTAGGAGATAATACACAAGTTGGGAATAGATGATTTGGAGCTTATTCTCGGATTCGAAAATTCTTGATTTTTTCTAGACAACCACCTTTAAAGAATCACATCCGCAATTGGAATCCTCTCTATTTTCTTTTTTCCAAGCAATTAATTAGTTGTTATTCTTATATTTCTATATTTACTCCGTAGTTGCATTGTTATTGCCATAAAACGTGCATGGGAGGTTGCCCTACATGGTGAGAATATACGTTATTCATGTTTATTTCATTTTTTATGATAAAAACCTTAACAACTAATAAAAGAAAAATTTATACAAAATCTGCGTTTAAATGATTGCAATAGTGAATGATTTGCATGTTGAGTCAATATAGGTCTGACCGTGAATGGTTTGAAGAAACTAAATTACACACTCTTTTCTTATTTGATAGCTTTAATAAAACTACTATGATATTTGAAGAAACTAAATTAATGTAGGAATGGTGTAGGCATATATCTTGATAGTGAGTTTGACTCATCATGGTTATTGAATGTATTTCATTTTGTAGTTTTAAGGATTCTTTTTGTACTTGGGTCTTTATTTTTAAGTATGGGAAAGTTAACATTTTTTTTTCGTAGATGGTGATGTTGAGACAATAATGATTCTAAGACAATAGACTTTGTACTTAAGCACTTAAGTATTTTACTATTAAGAATCCTAGCCAATGATATAAAGTGTATGTAGTTTGTGGTAGTGTTATCTTTTAATGACATGTGTATATTTAGTAAACTACAAGTTTGTGTTTCCAAGTTCTTTTGTGGAATACATTATGGAGGGTGAACTTTTATATACCTATTACAATTACGTATTGTGGTATAACAATTTTGTGGAGACTTATGCGAACTACATGAATTGGATATAATGTTATCTATATTTCACAGGTTTATTACAAAGTGGGACCTAACCAAATATAAATGTTGAATAACTACATTCATTTCGGTGCAAACACATTAACTACGTTTGTCACTTATTATGACTACATTTGGTACATATTTTTTCAAAACCTTTTTTAATCGTTTTGTTGTCACTAACCAAGTTTTTTTAAAGTTATGGGAAAACCCACATTAGACACCCTTGGTTGAAGTGCACATGCCCTTATCAGCCAACCAAAATATACATTAAAAGACCCTATGAAGAATGCACTGATTCCAATTTTGTTCAAAATCTTTAACTGCGTTTGCCACTTATTCAGAATACATTTGGTACATAGTTTTATAAATAAATATTCAATCCTTTTTATTTCACAAAAACTTTTTATTTGAAGTCATGGGGAAACCCACAACATACACCCTTCGTTTAAATGCATTAGTCATCCAACCTAATTTTATAGTGAAAGAACTTGTGAGGAATTAGCTTATTTCATTTTTGTGCAAAAATTGTATCCACGATTACCACTTAATTTGACTACATTTGGTACATAGTTTTTTAAATCAAATTTCACTCACTTTTATTTCACAGACCAACTTTTTTTTCAAGTCATGGGGAAATCCATACTAGACACCCTTCGTTCACATGGCCTTCTTAGCCATCCCATACAAACACTAAAAGACCTTCTCAACCATTCCCTGATTCCATTTATGTTTAAAATACTTGTATGCATTTGTCACTTATTTATACTACGTTTAATACATAGTATTTCAAATGATTTTCCAATCCTTTTCATTTGACAAACCATGTTTATTTGAGGTGATGGGGAAACACACACCATACACCATTCGTTGAAACGCACATGTCATCCAACTAAGTAAATAGTGAAAGAGCTTTGAAGTTTTTATCTTATTCGATTTTTATGCATAAAGTGTAGCCATGTTTGCCACTTTTTTACACTACATTGGGTACATAGTTTTTCAAATCAAATTTCAATCATTTTTATTTCACATACCATCTTTATTTAAAGTGATAGGCAAACCCACACTAGACACCGTTTGGGCACATGCCGTTGTATGGTATTTACAAAATGTGTAGGTTTGATCTCCTAGCAATAGGGAAAAAATTAATTTAAAAAATACATTAACTATTTTTTTTCCAAAGTTTTAAGCATCAAACATAAAGTAATTATGTGGCAAACACCGTGTATCTTTTCTAATAATTACTAGCGTAAACATAGGCGCTATTGCGCCTGTGTGTACACATTTTTTAATATGCGTGATATTATATTAGTAGGTGATGATATTGTAATGTATTAAGTTAATATCTAAAATAAAATTATATTTATTAAAAATAAAGTGAAATATTTCAGAAAGGATGAGAGAATAATTATTGATAAATAAGAAAAAAAGAAGTAGAGATAAACTGTTTTATAAAAAGCTTCTAAAATAACGGTCAATTTTCAAATTTTTTAATAAATAATTATATTTTAAAGGGTAAAATTGAAATTTTAAAATGTAGACACAAAAGAGGAAATCCTCTTTATATATTGTTATAGATAATAAATGAGTAGTTAACTACCTTGTATACATTATAAAGAACTTTTACGAGCTCACAGTTGAATGGTATTCACAAAATGTGTAGGTTTGAATTCCTTTCAATTAGGAAAAAGTAATTTAAAAAATATATATTAACTATATTTTCCAAAGTATTAGGTAATAAACATAGAGTAATTATGTGGCAGTGCAGTGTAACTTTTTTAATAGTTACAATAAATTAGTGGCTAACTACCTTGTAAACATTTTGAAGAACTTTTCTAGCTCACAATTTAATACACTACGCCAAAATTAGTAATAGATAGCGCTATTTAGATAACACTTATTTAATTAAACGCTATGTATTAAAACACATGCTAAAAGATAGCGTTTTATTAAACAAATGCTATAAAAATCGTTATACATAGACAACGCTTTATTAGGAAAAACGCTATCTATGTTTGTTTTATACTTTTAAAAATAATAATATTTTAATATAAACTGATAGAAAGCGCTTACAAAATTAAGCGCTATTTATGTTACGTTAATATATAGCTTTTAAGGAAAAAAACGCTATTTATTTTAGCATCTAAATGATACAGTTTCATTTATATATTTAAAAATAAATAAATTATTTTAAATAGATGAAATAGATAGCGTTTTATAATCAATGGAAAGCGTTTATGCAGAAGAGCGTCATCTATGTATCATAAAAAAATTCTCTCGCGCCATCCAATCTTTCCCATTTTTCTTTTCATCTAACCCTCACGCGAAAACAGAAAAACCTCGTCTCCCACCAATAGAAGCGGCTATCGTCTGCAGCCATAGTAGAAGCAGGCGCGTCTCCAACCAGTGCAACAACATTCGCATCCTCCAAGCACAACAACATTGATATTTAGAGTGGGCACTATTGATTAAGGGTTTGGGAAATTCGTTCTTCTTCTCCATCAATTTTTCCAGCAACGAACCAATTCTCCTAGCAACCATTGCACGATCCTTCATTGAGTACCAAATTCTCTTCCTTTCTCCTCGATTTTTTGTATCTTTGTTCATTCTTTGTATTGTTTTTATCTATCTTTGCCATCAATGTGAATATATATGCACTAATCATCGATTCTGTAAACCCTCCATGTAAATGATTTATTGTTCTTCTTATACCTTGATCGGAGATGTAAATACTGAACTCCAAATACTGTTTTCTAAATTAAATATTAAAGAAAGAAGTTGGTCGATGTTTTTAAATGTACGGTGGGGTTGTGGTTGTGTGTGAGTGAGCGACTGAGAAGAAATTAAATAGAAGTCACGAGGGAATTGATTTTTGATAAAAATTAATATTGAATTCACCTACCCTGCAAACTCTACATTTCAATTTTAATCATTTGCTGGAAACCATTTGCAATTCTACGAACTTGATTCATTTACATTCAAAACATTGGCAACCATGGCGGGAGCATTACTATATCACAGTCTGCAAAAAATTATTTGTAATTTAGGGCTTATTGGAAATGGTTGAGGTAACATTGTTTCTATTGTTTCTTTTTTTCTCTCTGATGAATGGTAAATATTAATTAGGAAACAAAATTTGTATTATTTTATTTTATTGATGATTATTAATGTTATCTCCTTTGTTTCCTTCATCTGCAGCTCCCTCAAACTATGACAGAAAACGTTTACCTTCTTTGTTAAACTGTCATTTCAATCAGAATTTGAAGTAAAAGTTTGTATTAAGGTTTAACATGAATTATGCAGATGAAACTAGAATTTTTGGAAAACAGATAAATGAAAATTAAAATGAAAAAGGTTTGTATAACTTGGTCTATGTTTTGTGAGCTGAATTCCAGAAGGAAACTTGAAATGCATACCTGGTGAGCTGAAGAAGCAGTTCCAAATATAAACCCTTTTGGGAAATCTACTTTGCTTATTGATTCTGCTTTCTCAATTGTTATGAGGACAAGAGTTAAAGAGAAAACAATAAGCCTCATGATGGTTGTTGATGTAAAATGAATCTTTGGTGGTTAGAGTCTAAAATGCGTTGGTTATATTTATATACAAAAAAAATGTAGCTATCTTTGTTGTAAAGGTGAAGGTTGTGGCAGAAGAAGAAATAAACTAATTAAACAGAGTGAGTTTCTTGAGCAATCTTTTGTTCTTGGTATTCAACTTCTTTGAGGGACCGTGCTCATGAATCAGACACAGATGAATTTTGATGGCATCATTGGCATGTAATATTTGATTATCTAAAAACTGTGTTTTGTGTGTGTAGGGAGATGCAAAAGGGTGTCTTCGGATAATGTTGATGATAAGGAAACTTGAACCTGAGGGAATGGTGCAGTGTGCTTGAATAATAAGGTTACAGTTGCAGGGAAGAGATTATAACTTGTGTTGTTAGCTAAATGCCACACTCAATGTGCCTTTCCGCTTTTATACTTCTCCATTTCTTCAGTATGTTTATGTTATTTGGGTGAGTGGGTAAGTATTTCAACCAGAACATTGAATTAGGCCATAATTATCTTAATACATTTGCTTGTTGTCAAGTTCATCTTCTTTTTTGTGTAACTACGTAAGAATTTCAATGCCCTTTCATTTCAGTTTTGCTTGATTTCAAGTTCGAAGTCTTTATACATGCATGTGAGTCGAAGAATAGAATGAACAAAAAATTAAATAAATTATAATAAACAATAATCAAACCAATACACATCGCTTGTTTTAAAAAAATGTTATCTATTGATGAATTGAAAAAGTGTTATCCATTAATGAAAAATAGACAATGTTTGTTTGAACAAGCGCTATCTACTAATGAATTGAAAAAGCGCTACCTATTGATGAAAAACTACTCTCATAGACAGCGCTTATTCAGTCAAGTGTTGTGTATGAGAGCTTTGATAGACAATGCTTATTCAGTCAAGTGTTGTGTATGAGAGCTTTGATAGACAACGCTTATTCAATCAAGTGTTGTCTATGAGAGCTTTGATAGACAACATTTTCTAAAGAAAGTGCTATCTATTAAAAAATATATAGATAGCGCTTGTCTAAACAAGCGGTATCTATCAAGTGTCATTAGACAGCGCTTTTTTACAAGCGCTGTCTATTAATAGATACCGCTCCAATAGATAGCGCCTAAAATGCGTTATCTATTAAGAAAAAAAACGCTGTCTATTGCCAAATTTGGCGTAGTGATATTATTCACAAAATGTGTAGGTTTGAACTCCTTTCAATTTGGAAAAAAAAAATAAAAAATATATATTAACTACTTTATCCAAAGTATTAGGTACCAAACATAGAGTAATTATGTGGCAAATGCAATGTAACTTTTTTAATAATTACAATAAATGAGTAGTTAACTACCTTGTATACATTATAAAGAACTTTTCGAGCTCACAATTTAATGGTATTCACAAACTGGGTAGGTTTGAACTCCTTTCAATTGGGAAATTCTAATATATCCAATATTACATAACTATTGCAGGAAAAAACCAATATCATCAAGACTATAAAAAAATTATCTACGAATTTTATGATTCGTAGGTAACCGTTTATCTTTAAATCTTCGTCCGTATGTAATTCATAAGTAAATCAGTCTTACTTAAAGAATTTTTTATTGACTAATGAATTTTTGTAGTTGGTAACACAAATTTTTTCTTGTAGTGCTACCATTGATTACAAATTGGCTTTCCATCAAAATGCAACTCCAAATAGTGTGAAAATGTAACTAAATATCAACATTTTGGTGTCAGTTTCCTTGAATAGTTTTCATCTACAAACTTTTCTATAGTTTCTTGCTATAGATAACTATTTGTACAATAGTGTTAATATTGTTCGGTTAGAATATCTCATCACCCACTCCATCTTCTGTAGAACCATCAAACCTTTTGTGCCATTACTTTGGACTTTATTTCAAGCCATATACAATAATTTTTACAAGAGACACACCTTTCCTTAATCTTCGCTCAACCCTTTTAGGTTGATGCATGTAGAGTAGACGGTCCTTTTATCGTAACGCCCAATTGTTCCAACACAAGTTTGTAATTAACATCAAATTCTTTATCGAATAATGTTTTACCACATGTCAGAATCATTCTTTATCGAATAATGTTTTACCACATGACAGAATCATTCTTTGAAGAAGTATTATGGTTTTATCATGGCTGAAATTGATGTTGATAGTGCCGGAACTGTCACAAATTTTCAAGATCCGATCTTCAATACATTGAATATTGAGAAGGAAGTGTCCAAGTATGACATCTGCAAGATCATCTTTCTGTCATTGTCAATGTCATTTGAGTAAATTTATCTCAGGAGTTACACCAGAAAGAGGAGATTCGGAGCACTACTTCTCCCATGTTCTATCTTGTGTAATAAAGTTATAAAAATAATATGTATAATATATTTATAATTTATATATATAATAGTTTTTAAATTATATTTTTATAATATTTGCTTTTTTATATAGTAAAAAAAATATAAGATTATTTTCAAATACATTATCTGTTGTTGTTTAGGACACTAACTAAAATTAAATATATAAAGACTTCAACTAATAGTAATTTTTATCTCTTTAAATATAAATATATTAGGAATATAAAAAATCAAAAAGAAAGATAATGAATAAATAAGATACTTTATTTTTCTTAAGAAGTGATGAATATATATATATATATATATATATATATATATATATATATATATATATATATATATATATATAAAGTGAGAGAAGATAATTATAAGCAAAAAGGTTTATTGCTGCTGAAATATATTGATATTAACACTGCAAAATGTAAAGAGTAATGTGATGAAATCAAGGTTAAAAAAATTCATGAAGGGTGACAAGAAACTGAAAAGTTTAAGTGCAATTTTGCTTATTGAGAAAATTTTGATTGTATCGTTGAAGTTACTAATTATATTTTATTTTGCTGAAAGTTAATATATATAATGGATAATGATACTATGACTCTCATCTTTTGAGTCTCATCTTTTACTTTTTCATATGGTTTAGTGTGAATTATTGATTAATGTATAACTATCTTTTCCTTTGGAAAAAGTAATGACTCACATTAAACCACGTAAGAAAGTAAAGAATGGAAGTGAAAGTATAATTTTTCATATATATATATATATATATATATATATATATAACTTTTGGAAATTAAACATAACTAGGATAAAGTTATAACACTTTATGTCCCTGACATATTTTTTGTTTTTGTTTTTATAATATTTTTGAAACCTAAAGGTATTACCTTATAAGTTTTATGTAAGACAAAAAATAAAAACGTATTGTGTCATATATCCAGATTCAAAAAATTACACAATTTAAAATATTTACATGAATGGATGAAGAAGTGACACATGTTTCAATGTTAGGAGAGAAGTATACTATCAACCCAAACACACAAGATTGTAGTTGTAGGAGATGGCTTATCAATGTCACCCCTTACTACCATTCACTTACTACTATGAAGTTCTTAAACTTGAATGGGGAAGAATATATCTCTCACTGGTTCAGAAGGTCAACTTATGAAAAGATATATAACTCCATCATCTTCCCTATGAATGAGCAACTTTTATGGTCCAAGACTTCCTTCCCTAATTTGTTGCCCCCACGTAAAAGGACTTTTCATAGAAGACCAAAGGAAAAGAGAAGACTAGAACCTTGGGAGTTAAAGAAGGATGATACCCAATTAAAGAAAGGTGTCCAACGAAAAAGTGCAACAATTGTTGTCAACTTGGTCACAACAAAAAACATTGTCCACAACTCCCTCTAGATTTGCGGTCCTCATAGCCAACGAATCTATACCACAACCAACTCAACCATATGAAGATGTCTAAGTTAATGTTTATTTAGTCATATTTGATGAATGTATACGGATTATAATGTATTTTAGATGAATCTAGATTATGTACTTTGGATGACTGTGGATTTTGAATTTGGATCAATTAGGATTATGTACTTTGAATGACACTGTCTTCAATTTGTATTTTAGATCACTAAGAATTATGTATTTTGGAAGAATATGGTTTATTTATTTTGCGAAAAATTATGTGATGTATTTTTTGAATTTGAGGTTCATTAATCTAAATGTTATTATTATACAATTTACAAGATAGGCTATTATAATGATATGTATTTTTCCAACAATACAATTCACTAGAAAGATGTGTTGTTACCTATTTTTCCAACACTACAAAAACAGACTAAACTGAACATAAATTACAAGTTATAGGATCAAATTGAACAAAAAACAAAGATGAAAATACGAACATTCTTTCATTCATTACATAACTAAAACTGCCTATACCTTAACATCAAAAGACTTACAAACAGACCATGGCAATTACAAGCCATAAGTTATTGAACATCAGTGACCATAACACTATGTTGATTAAACCAACACAAATCATTCCTACCAATACCAACAACCATTTTCTGGAAACCTTGAGTGAATTCTCCAAATTTTGTATCTCTCTTATTTGCTTGAGGATAATAACATCTCTTTCATTAATAATATCCTCATAGCACCATTTGAAAAAAATTACACCACATAACATCTTCATACCCACTCTACTATTCAACATAAAAACATCAAAACAAAAATTAATTACTAATATATTTCCATTATATGAAACATTAGCCGAAAAATTGGAAGAAATTGAATCTAACCTAGTATCTAGCACAATCACAAAAAAATTTCCCCACATTCTTTCGAGTTCTTGTCGTTTTTAGAATTGCAAGCTCTCCACGATCGCAAATGGATGTTAATTTGAAAACCTTACACCAACCACCATGAGACAAGCTACCACTTCACTACACATAACTATTATAACAAGACAAAAATGATAAATTTTATTTTTAAATGTCATGAATCACTTGAAAAGTTTATTTTATATTTAGTTTAAGTTTATAAAATAAAATTTATATTTATTTATATAATGTAATCTGATAAATATTTAATTAATATGCTATTTTTAATACTACGGGATAAGATTCAACAAAAGGAAGAAGATCCACTATTAAAAAAACTTATATTTTCTGCCAATTTTGTTTTAAATTTTTTTCGTAAGAAATACTTACAAATTTTGTTGTAAAAAAAATTTGCAAGAAGTTGCTACCAATTTTCTTGCAAAATATTTTGTATAAAACATTTTTCACAACAAATTTTGTAGGAAATACTTGTAGATTTTATAATTTTGTAGAAAATGATTACCCACGAAGGAATTACCTGCCAATTAAAATTTTTAGAAAAAATGGCAGAAAAAATTCTTTTCTTGCAAATTTTTTTAACAAATTTGCAAGAAAAGTCCCATGTAATATGAGAATTTCTAGTAGTGATCCTGTAACTAGTCGGAGAATTGCAATGACTTTTCGTAAGTCTATCTTTATATTTATTATTTATGTTTAATTTTATGGAACAAAAATACGGTTTAATCTAAATTAACAACAACGACCACCTTACATAAGATAAAAATAAAAAGTAAAATAAAATTTGTTGAATGACACTATGGTAGCTTGGGGTAACTATGAAGCATTAGAACTATACTAACTACTTGACCATAGATTAATGTAGTGGTTTCATTCCACATTAATGTTGGATTGCCAAACACGTAACAATCCATATTAATAATTAATAAATAGTAACATGTGGAAGTGGTAAGGAAGTATTTGTTGGTTGATTTGATTATTTGATGTGTATAAAAGGGAAGTGTATTGGATTGTGAAGTGTAGTGAAAGTTAAAGTTGGAATTGAAGAAGACATAATAGGTATGGGGAGTGAATGTAAGAAATGGATGATTTTTGGTTTTGTGATTGTTATTTCTTTCTCACTCGTCATGGAGGGAGCACTCGCAACACGCCATCTCATGCAATGGGACATCGACTCATCCCTCACTCCACCACCACTAGGTTCGGCCACCGGTGCCCCTTAACTTAAGGGATGCTTGTGCCCTAATCTCCATTCTCCTTTCCATTCATCTCTCCCTCCCATCATCTTTTTCTTTTATGTTCAATAAATGATTAGGGCAATCTAATAAATAATATATATTTCACCTATATCTTAATTACATGCTCTCTTTTCCTTCTACACATGCTTCTTTTTCTCTTTTGTAGTTGCATTTCCTATGTTTTAATTATTGTTCTAAAAATCAACTCTAAAATAAATATTTATTTAATTACAGTTAAGGTACACCATTTACCTCTATAAAGCGTAAGCACAAGATGAGAGAATTGGTCAAGCTTAAGCAAAAGATGAGAGAGAATTTCGTTAAATTAGGATTAGGGATTTAAATAGTCATTCTAATAGGATGAACAACATGTCAAAACACCATGCATTGCCTACATTGTACTTCAATAGCATACGTACGTTAAAAGCTAAAAAAAAGGTATTTCATCAATATTCACGTCTAAATGTGCTAGGATCTATCTCCTCTTAATAGGGTTTGTTTGGCAAAGGAACTTGGGAATCAATGCAGGATTTAGCGATGTGTATTACACAAAAACGTGGAAGTAATTGATGAGCATTAGTTCTGCAAAAGTTAAGTGTCATAATAAAGTTCTCTTAAAGTTCAATGTGCATCGGGTTGAGGTCACAAACCTTGATTTTAAGACTTATAATTACTTCATATCGTGGCTCTCGTGACAAAGTGAACCTATGCTACATTAAGATTAAGATTGTGTTTGAATCCAACTATTTATTATAACAGCTCACCCTGAAGTTAAATTTAAATTATATAACAAAACGTTTACCTTGGATTAAATATATTTTTATTTAAATTTTAATGTGAAATTCAATTTTATCTTTGTCTCAAACTTTAATATATTTTTGACTCTAAATTTAAAAAATAATAGATTTAATCTTTTAATCTAGTAACTCTCTCTAAAATTAATTTTTTTAGTGTTTATAAATTTAATTTAAGTTATTATTTGTAAAAACAGTTGTCAGAAAAAAAATATTTAATTGATTAAGGTTTAACTTGTCACATTTCACATTTAATTTTAATATATAAATTTATTACTTGTTTTAATTGCGAAGGTACAATCTGAACATTGAATTATGTTTATGTAAGTAAATTATAATATTCCTGTAAAATTATGATACAATTTAATAAATTTATACAACTTCATCATTCATGCTTAATATTTACTTAAATCGTTCACATTTAATATTTAGTTAAGTTCAACAATCTAGTCTAAATCTAAATAGTAGGAATTCAATTAAATTCAAATTCAGTCCAATATAAAAATATAAAAATTGGATTGAAAGTGAATCTAAATATATATTTTTGTAAAAAAATATTTAAATTTTGTTATTTAAATCTAAATTAGATTATATAAAATTCGATTTTAAATTCATATTTTCTTAAATGAGGTGGAATCGTTATAATTTAGTTTATTCAAGATTGTTAAAAACAGTTCTGTTTAATACTCTTAACCACAAAGGGATCTGAATTGATTAATGAGTTTTTCACTTACTTAATGTGAATCTTGAAGGAGTCTTTAAGGTTTAAAACTCAATTAATCAATTTCGCAGTTCTGGGTTAATGGAC
>Ga0214545_1009057_pt1 | contig 15415 bp, 10 predicted proteins | sample CNSS4metaG_FD_160064 | JGI IMG/M metagenome (GOLD analysis project Ga0214545, IMG submission 160064) | Root nodule microbial communities from cowpea collected in UCLA plant growth center, Los Angeles, California, USA - CNSS4 | ecosystem: Host-associated > Plants > Roots > Nodule | place: USA... | reverse complement strand
TAAAGTGGATACAATATGTGAGAAACTCAAAAAACAGTGAGAGAGAAAATAAAAAATATCTTAATAAATTTATTTATTTTTTATTAAATTTAATTTTATGCTTTATTATTTATTAGCATTAAATGTTATATTTTATAAAATAAATAAAAAGATACCTATTTTAATTCTTATCAATTCCCAATATATACTTTTATTATTTAAAAAATTCCAAAACATTAAATTTCTTATACATAATTTAAAAAATTAAAAACAAAAAAAAATTCATATAACATAAATAAAAATAAATAAAAAATGTTGGGGGGGCACGGCTCCCCCCTGTCCCTTCGTTGGTCCGCCTCTGCACAGAGGTACGCCAAAGAAACATGTGCGCCACAAAGACATGCAAAGGCAAGATGCATGGTGGAGGTGTGGTGGAGGTGAGGCACCACCCTCGGCAAGGAATGGTTAGCAAAAAGGTTGGGTGGCCATGCAAGGTGGGTTGAATGGAGGGCCACACACTTTAGTTGTTGGATAGTGGTGGAGATGTTAACACTTAAGTCAAAATATCATTATCCCTTCTATAATTAAATATTGTTTAACTCTCAAGTTAAAATGCGAAAGGGATGCACAAGGGTAGGGATGTCAATGGGGTAGGCCGAGTAGGTACAAGTAGTAGCTTCTTATACCCTACCCATTGGATAAATATTTGTTCCGTATTAGTCCCCATATTTGTGCGAATATTCGTTATATGAGTATTTGCATATTATTTTAGTATTCACGAATATTGATAGGTACCCGCGGGTATTAACCAAAAAAAATATTTAACAACATATTTTAATTGTAAATTCAAATAAAATATAATATATAACATTTATAAATTTTAAACAAAGTCCAAATAATTCATTTAAAGAGTGTTGAATGACAATTTATAAAGAAATGAAATTTTTTTAAAACCAATTCATAAAAAGTAACTCATTCAAAATCAATGTGTTAATATTCTAATCATGTTCTTTTTTTTTTAATTTAAATTAGAGTGTAGCAGATACAACTATCCACGAGTACATATACTATCAATACCCATCCTATTAACATGCGAGTATAAACTCGTTCCCGTTACCCACAAATATTCATTACAATATCTATTTTCTACCGATTACATATTTCATACGAGGATACCCGCAAGTAATAGTTTTTTTGACATGTAGAGAGGAGGTGAGGCACCACCACTAGTAAGGACTGGGTGGCCGTGAGAGATGGGTTGAATGGCGAGGTACACACCGTAGTTGTTGGATAGTGGTGGTGGTAGGTGATAACACCTAGTCTCTTCGATTTCTATGATTAAATAATGTGAGTTAAAATGATATCACATATAATGTTTTCATTGAATATCAAAACTTTTTTCTTTTAAAAGGTATCGAAGCACCCCCACACAAATATATAAACATAATCAATTATACATATTTATAATTATTATTAACAAGTGAATTTTAAGCTTAATTCGATCTTACAAAATTGACTTTTAAAATTATGTTTGCATCCGCCTTTTATATATATATATATATATATATATTAACTTAACCTTATACGTGACTTCCAAAAATTGTTGTCCATATATATATATATATATATTAACTTAACCTTATACGTGACTTCCAAAAATTGTTGTCCACTCATAATTGATAATTGATTATATAGCTCTATGATAATTATAGGTTATATAATGATTTGTACTTAATAATAAATAATTACAAAATAATATTAAAATGAAAAAAAAATCATTAATGAAAAATAAATTATCATAACTGCTAAAAGTTTTTTTATATTTTGTTTAAATTTTCTACTTAAATTTGCAATAAACCAGATTTTTTACAAAATTTTAATAATTAGAAAATATGAAATACCTATAACTATATATAAAGAAATGTTTTCTTTTCTATTCCTATTTCAAAATTTTAATTTTATCTTTTAATTATTTATTAAATTTTTTAAAATTAGTAGTTACTTTTACATTTTTTTTTAAATTGTCTATCTTTTTTCTTTTTTTTTGTCTTTCTTTTTACTTACTTTATTTATTTATTTCTTCCTTGTCAAGTCGATCCATAGGAAAATAATTGCTTACAACTCTGAACTGCTTCACCCCACCAAATAATTCATTCAATATTTACCAAACACAGTAGACGAGAGGAAACAAAATAAATAAAGAGGGAAGGAAGGCATATAAATAGTATTATTTCTTTTAGACTTAATTATTGACTTAGTCTTGTTTTTGAATTCAATTTAAACTTCTGATTAGGGATGACAACGAGGCGGGGCGGGGACGGATTTTGCTATCTCATATCCATTTCCGTAAAAAAAATTCATCCACATCCCCATACCTAAATTCAACGGGTATCAAACTTTTATTTCATTCCCATCCCCACTGAGTAACGGGTATAATCTCGTACCCATACCCGTACCCGTTTTTCTATTACTTCAATATAACTTTTAATTAATTTTTATAAAATAAAAAAAAATTACGGTAAAAAAAACTTAATATTATCAAATATTCAATATTAGGAGGATAGTTGTTTCTTCGATATCAAATACTTTTAAATAAATCATAATTGTTTACAAATTTCATGAGAATCAAAACATTTATTAAATTTGCAAATTGCAAACATTAATGAATATATTTTTATTTTTTTTTTAAATTTAAAAGAAAACAAATATTCAAATTAAAATATATTTTAAATGTTTGTTTACTTCAATTTTTTAAATTCTAATGTATCTCTTTTTTTATACAGTAATAAAAATGATAATACATCACTTAATCAAAATGACGCAAATAAAAAATAATAAACATAATAATAAAATTTTAACATAGATATTGTATCTTTTGAATTCTAATATATGTTGGATGGTGATAAAAAAATATTCATGACAATTACATTAAATTTTGATATTGTAGTAAATAAAAGTTATTTATACAATTATAGTGAAAAAATTACAGTATGATTGATATAATGAGTTAAAAAATAAAAAATAATTAGATAAAATATATTGAAATAATATTCTACATGATGAAAATAAACAACAAATAAAAATATTAAAAAATTAACAAATGTGTGCCTTAGAAACAAAATGAGAAACTATTGAAAGAGACCGCACAAAGGAAAATAAATGTATAATTAAGGGTTATGATAAAATGAAAAATACCTTAAACATCTAATAACACTTTTCAAATATCAATATATATACTCAATGGTTGAGAGAAATAATTATTTTACCAAAACAAAAGAGTTCTTTAAATGAAACAAAAGTTAATAAAAATAAGTAAAGATTTTTTTTATATTACCTAGTAAATGAAAGGTTTATGCTATTAAACACTTAAATTAAGAGTAATAAACATACTCATGTGAAAGGAAAATATAGAATAAATAAAAATATTAAAATATGAGACATAAAAAAAATTTAATTGACATATATCATTTTAACATAATTACATAAATGTTAATGATAAGATGAAAAATATTTTGGAGATGCAAATGAGTTTCATGACAAACCAAATAATTAGAAGAAATAAAAAATTAAATATATATATATATATATATATATATATATATATATATATAATTACTTAATTAATTGTGAATATTTTAATAATTTAAACGATGAGAGAGATATGGCGGGGACAAGTATTATGGCGAGGATATGTATATCCCCATAACTATCCTCATACCCAGTTGTAAAAAGTCGGGGATTCCCCATACCCATACCCATACCCAGTCAATGCGGGGATTTCCCGTCAAAACGAGGACGGATTCGGGCAATATCCACGGGGACGAGTTTATTTGCCATCTCCACTTCTAATCTTTTAAAAAGATTCAATTTAGTCTTCCGTTTTACTAAAACATTTAATTTTGTCTTTTTCAATTTGAGATTAAATTAATAATTAAGTTTAATATCAACTTATACGTACGTGTTAAAATAATTTCTTAAAATTTATACATCAAATCACTCTATTTAAATGTAAACAAATTTGAGTATTTAGACGAGAGATAAAGAATTAAATAATTTGAGTATTTAGATGAAGTGATTTAATATATAAATTATAAAAAAATGTTTTAATATGTATATACAAATTATAATTGAACTTAATTATTAATTTGGCCTTAAACAAAAGAATAAAAAAGATTTTTTTTAAATGATTAAATTGAATCAAAATTAATTAGAAGTTAAATTGAACATTTTTAACACATTGAAGAGTTAAATTTAAAAACAAATAACAAGACAACTAAAATAAATCAAAGTAACATGTTAAAGAACTAAATCACTGCCTAGAGAATTATAGGAAAAAATAGAAAGTTATGAATTTTTTTTCTTCTTTTCCCGTCTCTATTCAACTGTAACTCACGTAGTCTACAGAACTGCTCTTAATATCATATCCGTACCGAACTTTTTAAACTAATCTTCTCATACAACTTTAAAAAAAAGAACTTTTTGAATTAAAATTCAAAACAGTCTATCATCTTTGGAAGAATATTTGGAGAAAATGGTCTGGTGCAAGAGGTCCTGAATTCAGTACAGTGGCGCAAGACAGCAAAGGAATCAAAAGCTTCTGATTCCCAAGAAAATGGGAAGATTACCATGGAAGCATGAATTGCACGCTGTTCCTCATGACCTCGGGATACGTAGTGATCTATGGTGCGGGAGATTGTACACAGTGATATGCTTTCAACAAACCCAACCGCTTTTTTTATTATTTCTATCTAATCACTATTTAAATTTAATTACATGCATAATAAATATTAAGAAACAATTCTTATCGCATTGGTAAAGGCTATCTATATTTGGTCGTATCTTTTTCGGACAATAGAAAATGTTAGTATTCAAGAATCTGTGGCTTAATTTTAAGACTGTAATATTGTTTTATGGTTTTAAATAGTCATATCATGATTTCAATTGTTTATGAAACCACAACCACCACCACATCACGTTTGTTGCATGCATGTTTTTTATGCTGCACAGATCATTTTCTTCAATTTTTGTTTTATCTTTTAGATCCCTGCAACCAATCCTCTTATTCCATCTTGTAACAATATTTGCAGATTATTTATGTAACGTGTTCATTGTCGATGTGAATATAACTTTTACAACAAGTTCTATATCTACTTGAAATTAGAAAGAAATATAAGCATGCACAACATCATATCATATCAGACGACCTAATTGCAAATTTTCCTAATTATTTTGATGTAATTTACTTAAAGGGGTTTGAAAGGTAAACTATATTATCAGAGACTTTCCTTATGTAGCACGAAATGGACTTTAGAATCTGGTTAAGTTCTGGATTTAACTACATATGTAGTAATTGCACACTCACAATTAGTTTCAGGGTTTTAACCTACCCAACTAAGAGCGTGCTCAAACGGTTAATTAGGCACGCAGAATCGGGCCGAACCAAACAACTCCCACACCTTAATCTCCCCGTCTAGGCTTCCGCTGAATAGCCTAACGACGCCGTTTGAGTCATCGTCACCTCCCGGAAAGGCCACCAACGACTTCACCGGTTTCTCGTGCCCTTCCAACACCGCCCTGCAACTATACCCACTCCTCCCTCTCTCCCGTTGCCAGATCCTAACCGTTAGATCCGCGGACGCACTCGCCAACAAACCAGCCACGTGGATAAGACACAGTATGGCTCCACTGTGACCCCTCAACGTCTCCATCTTCACCGCGCCGTTTTCCTCACACCCCCACTCCCACCGGCATATTTCGCCGTCGCAACCGCCGGAAAACAAGCCCGCGCCCCCGCCGTCCAACGCAAGCGCATTCACCGTCGACTTCTGCCTCCCAATGGTGCTCACCAACACGTGCCGTTTCGCCTCGCAGTCCCTTCTCCAAACCTTGATGCTCCCATCCGTGGATGCCGTATATACGGTGCCATCTCGGTTAACAACCAGAGCGTTGATCGCGTCCTCATGCGCTTTGACGGACTCCAAACATCGGAAACTGAACAAGTCCCAGACCTTAAAGCTCTTATCCCACGAAACCGAATACATGAGCCTCTGGTTCACGGCTAAACCGGAGACGGTGTCGCAATGCTGGATCCAGAGCCTGGACTTGTGGCGGCGCACGCTGACGTAGTTTCGCGGAACGATGCAGCGACGGAGACGGTCGGTGACGGTGGGGAGGGAGGAGAGGAGACGATGTCGTTTGGAGGGAGTGATGAGCCAGACGCGAATCTTGCGGTCTTGGTGAGCGGTGAAAACCCTTGAGTTGGTGAAGGCGATGGACTTGACAAAGCCTGAGGCAGGGCTTTGGTTGAAGGCGTCGATGTGGGTGTAATGCGAGAGGTCGAAGACGTTGATGAGATTTAGGGAGGCGGCGTAGAGGAGGTTACGGTGGACCGCGAGACAGGTGATGTGGGGTGTTAGGGTTTTGAGGGAAGCCACGCACCGTTGTTGGAACTTTTCGGAATGGTTCATTTTGGAAGTGAAGGGTGGAGTGAATGAAGATGGAGTAGCTGAAGCGGGAACATAAGTAATGGTTGGAATGTGGTGTTGTAATGGCACGTGGCATGTGTGTGAGGCTATACACTTGGCAGATGCGGAATGCTCCGCTGAGTAGCTTGGTGGGGTAATAAAGCAAGTGGTGGGCTCCACCTAAAGATTTGTTGGACCCAACGAATCACCTTAGTCAACCTGGTGCTTCTGCCCAATGTAAATAAGGAAAGAAATGCAGAAATTTTATATGCAATGCAACAGTGTTTCGGTTTTTTTATGTATTAAATTAATTCAAATTATTCTATTGCAAATTTAAGCCACATTTTAATTTCAATATTTATTACAATTGTTATCAATAAAATATAGATTCATTCAAGACTCTTCTTCTTTTTTTAATGTAGATTCCTTCATAACTCTTTCGGACTATAAACAATTCAATCCACTTATTAAACAGTCTTACTAACATTTAATTGAATTACTTTCATACGAAAAGTAGAAGTAAAACATGAAAACAAAATCTTTTAGCTAATTCACTAAATGTGACAAAAATAATTAAAAATTACTGTATGAGAATTTTTTTCTTATATTTAAAATCTAAAGAAGTATCATGAAAAATTCAAATTATTTCTGGGCATAACCATAAAAAAAAAAAAAAACCTTGAGGCCTTTTTTCTTTTTTTTTCTATAAAAAATCATATTTCATAGTTAGTGGATATATAAAATGGGATGACCATGTTGTATCTTTTAGTTTCTCTCTCACACACACACACATATTGTATTTTCTTTCTAACCTAATTGAGAGAATGAATTTTTGTACCATAAATCATAGATATAAATTTTGTATTACTATAAAACTATTACTGTCTAATTTATATAAAATTGATATATTGTATATTTTTTAAATATATAATTGTTTGATCACCTGACTGTTGTCATTTTAAACAAATGCATAATAATAACATAAAATTTTTAACGAATAAATCATCGGAATTCACTTTTATATAAGTTTATTAATTATGTAAAAAAAAGTTATACCAGTTTAATTTGATCTGTATTATCTGTATAACACACCAGTGAAATAAAAAACATAATAAGGTTTACTACTAACTGATTTATTATGATAATATTTTTTTAAAGAAAATCACAATACAACAATATAACTATTTGGATAGCTTACCATATTTATATATAATTAATGTACTACTATTTTTTTAATATATTATCTAATTTCTTATTATATAACTTTTATACTTTATAGTCAATTTTCACGGTTATTTATTATTCTTCATCTCTCTTAATTTTATGATAAATGTATAAAATCATTAAAATTTTATTAATTCGACAAGGAAAAAACGAACGAAAGAATGAAAAAAAATGTAATTTTAAGCTTATAATTAAAATTAAAAATAACAGTCTAAACAATTTAAAAAAAAAATTAATACATACAATTGTATAACAAAATTGGAAAATGGTGTATATACATGCGGCAAGTGAAAAAGCCATAATGCATTAGGATAGCTCTATTGATGTTTATTCGATCTAGCTGGCTAGGTCGTCCATTATTACTTCAAACAATGGAGACACACACATGATAGTGAGTTAAATTTTATTCTTTTTAAAAAGTGTGATCATTAGTTATCTTTCTATATACTATTTTACGTTAAAAATTTCGAACAAATTCTAACTTTCTTATTCATATCCACTTTAATTTAACCTTTTTTCATTCTTTAATATTTTCACATCTTTCTCTTTCTCACGTAATTATGCTCATTTTCTCTTAGCTTGTGAACCCTTTTTCGTTGGCAAGTTTATTTACCAACCTTCGTTTTCACTGAAATCACATTATTCTGTGTTCTTCAGGTATCATCTATACCAAAGGCAAATGTAAAATTTTATAACATTTTCTTACATGACTAAATCTCTTAATTATGTTAAAAGTTTCATATTTAAGAAATTTTGAGTCCTTTTCACTGTAGTTAAAAGTGTCACGATATATTCTTGCATTACCTTAAAGAAATCCCTAGACATCGACAGTTACTTTATTTCTTTTATTTTTTAACAGTTTAATTTTGATATATATTATTGGTGTAGTAGGTATTTTCACATGGTTAACCATATAAAAGTCATTTTAGATGAGTTAATAATTATTACAAAAAATATTAATAAATAATACATGAAAAAGTAGTTATATTGAAGAATGTATCATACCTTTATATTCAAACCATGAATGTATTACAATTTTAATACTTAAGTTTATAATATAGAAAAAAAAAACTAGATGTTTTAAGAAAAGTTAAGATTACTTTAGTTAACCCATGAATTTTTGTAAACTTTTCAAAATCAACATAGTGACTTTTGTTATTCATCCACTATAAGCAAACTTTATTATATTTATTTATTCTGTGATCTTTCTCCGCATATAAACTCTGAATCCTATTTCATTGATTGCATCTGTTACTTCCTCTATGAAAGTTCGTTTAATTAATAAATAAAGTACATGTACATTATTTGCATCAGTCTGAATTCTATTGTTGGGAGACATTATTAGGATACCTGTGCAAGAAACATGAGTTTGATGCAATATGTAGAATCCCACCGAATAGGAATAAAATATGTTGTGTGGCCCTCGAATATTACAAAACATGTAAATGGCAATCACAAAAGCATTAAACAAGGGTGAAGAGTGTATCATAGGGTTCCATTTAAAAACTAGTTGTGCTTACGTGCCTGCACAGAATCATATCATTCGTTTAGCGCTCTAGCTATGAAACGTGTCATTCTATGTCTCATTTTTGTCATTACTTCTCTCCAATAGAGTTGCACCCAAAATTATATTCTTTTTGGTTCATGGAATGTAGCAAAAGTTTCTGTATATTTTATAATGGGATCAAACTTAAGTTTTCTTCATTCATGATTATGTGCATATATGTAACAAACCACTTAAGTTGATTTTAATATTCCAATAATATGGAGTAAAACGCATCTATATCGTTGATTCCAATGGAGGGAGAGTAGGGGGATACGATTCCTTGGTGCCTTTTTCTGAGTGAACAAAAAGGTCATGAAGATAAATTAGTGCGCTGACTTAAGTGCTGACCACGTCTCTGGGAACACTTAGGTTTCTAGGCTCTGTTTAAGAGTTTTGAGATCTTCTTTTCATGTTATGGTTGGAAAAAAGAAAAAAAGAACATATTGAGTATTTTTTTTTGGGGAAAAATCGTGTATAATTTGTTGTAAAATTTGGTTATTGCATTTGCAATTTGGTCGGCTAGAACAGTTTCGATTTGGTATTTACAATATTATGATCGTGGTTGACTGTTACAAGATATTCATCATAAGTTATTTTAACTTATCACCATCTCTCATTTACATCACCTATAAATAGGTGGTCTTTTGTTCTCCTAAAAACACCTCAATTTTTTTTGGCTCTCTTCTCTCTCTTTCATTTTCTTTTGTTGTCGTGGTTTTAATTTTTTCATAAAGAGAAATATTTTCTTGCTAGTTCTAAGATTGTTGGGACAATTGCTAATTTTGAGATCTTCGAAACAATCTGAAAAGTTCCTGTTGTATCCTACGAGACTTGTGCAACACACTGCGCATAAGTCCTTAAGAACAGTGAATCTACACGTATCAATAAGTGTTATTTTGTTTTTAGTTTGTCAGTTTTCCAACATAATTTTAGTTAATTTTATTTAATTTTTAACTGTTTTTTTTTTTTGAAAAATAAGTTATTGACCATTTAACACATACAAAATTAATTAATTTTTCATGATCCGTCAACATTTTCGTTTTTGTCAAATGTAGGTGTAATTGATGTTTATTATATATGTCTATGATTACTAGAGCAGGCTAAGTTTGATTAAGGCAAAGTGCAGCTTTTTGTGTCTCCATTATCTATTTGCCCAATTAGAATGTGCCAAATATATAATGCACTGTTCCTTCTCATGCATGTGCCTGTTTATAAAGCTTTATTTTCTCTGCATTTTATAAAAAGAAAAATATTAAAAACTTACAGAGTACGTCTCCTTGTCTCCACCATTACAAATAATTACATAGTGCTTATTTAAAATATATAGTTTAATAATAACACTTATCAAACATCACATAAATTAATTTGTTAAATTATATAATAATTTTTGAAGTATATAATGATTTCTCGTAGAATTTTACGGTGAGATCGAAGATTATGATTGCCTTCATTCATACACACACACACACATATATATATATATATATATATATATATATATATATATATATATATATATATATAATTTCATGTTTTATTGAATAATAAAAGGGAAAAAATAAATAATTGGGTTATTTTTTTTTTAAATAAGTGGAGATCGAAGACTAAAAAAATTAACAAGATGAAGAAATTATTGAATAACCAATTATTATCAACGGTATCAGTTATCCACAAAGTTGGTTACTCAAATTATAAGTTAGAAGAATTGAAGATTAATTTGAGAATATGGAGTTTTAGAAGATAAAAAAGATATATCCAACATAAAATTTTAGTCCAAGTTGCAGGTCCAAAACAGTTTCGTGTCATTCGACCAACGAAGGATCACTTGTCCAATGAATCATGTTTTCCCCTCTCTCTCCATCAAGGTTGATAGGAGGGAGAGGGAGATGATGACATCATGTAAATTACACCGTGTGTTGTTCACCTTAAGTGGATTAAAGGTGAAAATATGTAGATTTACACTAAAGTTTGTGAGTCATTGGATAGATGTGATAGATTATAAATTATATCTAAATCAAAAAAAAAAGATTACCAAATTATCCTTTATTTTAAAAATAATTAAAAATAATCATTATATAAGTTTGATTTGTAGTATAAAAAATATTAGAATGTACAAATGATAATAACATTTTAATAAAAAAATATTTATAAAATAATATAATAAAAAAATTTATAATTAATAATTACTTTTTAAACCTTATTTTACAATAATTTTCAAATGTTCGTAAGTAATTATTTTTGTAAAATAATTTCAAAAGCCATATTTTAAAACATTTTCTTAATTAAGTTGAAAAATAAATATTGGACATAATTGTAATCTTGATATCACCCTCAAACCATTGTATAACAGATATGATTGAAAAAATTTCTCTCTTCCTTCCCCTTTCTCCCTCCAGGTTGATTGGAGGGAGAGGGAGAGGATGACATCAACTGGAATACAATGTGAAGTTTGTGTTGTTCACTTCAAGTGGATTAAAGGTGAAAGTGGGTGAATTTAGAGTAAAGTTTGTTAAAGTTTATGAGTGATTTGATGGATGTGATAGATTAAAAATTATATATAAATCAAGAAAAAACAAGATTACCAAATTATCCTTTATTTTAAAAATAATTAAAAATTATCATTATATAAGTTTGATTTTTCGTATAAAAAATATTAAAATGTATAAATGAAAATAACATATTTTAATAAAAAATTATTTATAAAAAAATTTAATAAAATGTTTTATAATTAATAATTACTTTTTAAACCTCATTTTATAACAATTTTCAAATTTTCGTAATTAATTATTTTTGTAAAAATAATTTCATAAGTCATATTTTTATATCATTTTCTTAATTAAGCTGAAAAATGAATTGTGAACATAATTGTAATCTTGATATCATCCTGAAACAATGACATAATAGAGATGATTAAAAAATAGAAGAATTTCCCTCTTCCTTCCCCTCTTTCTCCCTCAAGGTTGATTAGAGGGAGAGGATGACATCAAATGAATTACAATGTGAAGTTTATGTTGTTCACTTTAAGTGAATTAGAGGTGAAAGTGGGTGAATTTAGAGTAAAGTTTGTTGAAGTTTGTGAGTAATTCGATAGATGTGATACAATAAAAATTATATTTAAATCAAGGAAAAACAAGATTACCAAATTGTCCTTTATTTTAAAAATGATTAAAAATTATCATTATATAAGTTTGATTTGTTGTAGAAAACATATTAATATGTATAAATGAAAATAAAATATTTTATTAAAAAAATATTTATAAAATAATGTAATAATAAAATTTATAATTAATAATTACTTTTTAAACCTTATCTTAGAAAAATTTTCAAATTTACGTTATTAATTATTTTTCTAAAAATAATTTTAAAAGCCATATTTTTAAATCATTTTCATTATTAAGCTGAAAAATAAATTGCAGACATAATTGTAATCTTGATATCACCCTCATACCATGGAATAACAAAGATGATTTAAAAATAGAGGAATTTTCCTCTTCCTTCCCCTCTCTCCACCAAAGTTGATTGGCGAGAGAGGGAGAGGATGACATCATGTGGATTACTGTGTGAAGTTTGTGTTGTTCACCTTAAGTGGATTAAAGGTGAATGTGTGTGGATTTAGAGTAAAGTTTGTGATTTTTTTGATGGATGCGATAGATTAACAATTATATCTAAATCAAGGAAAAACAAGATTACCAAATTGTCCTTTATTTTAAAAATTATTAAAAATTATCATTATATAAGTTTGATTTGTCGTATAAAAAATATTAACATGTATTAATGAAAATAACATATTTTAATAAAAAAATATTTATAAAATAATGTAATAAAAAAATTTACAAATATTAATTACTTTTTAATACTTATTTTATAACAATTTTCTAATTTTTGTTATTAATTATTTTTGTAAAAATAATTTCAAAATCCATATTTTTACATCATTTTCATAATTAAGCTGAAAAATAAATTGCGGGGACATAATTGTAATCTTGATATCACTCTCAAACCATTGCATAAAAGAGAGAATTGAAAAATATTAGAATTTCTCTCTTCCTTCCCCTCTCTCCCTCAACGTTATTGGAGGGAGAGTTACAAGATGAATTCAAGTGGATTAGAGTGTGAAGCTTGTCTTGTGCACTTTAAGGGGATTAAAGGTGAAAGTCAGTGAATTTAGAATAAAGTTTGTTGAAGTTTGTGAATGATTTGATGAATGTGATAGATTAAAAATTATGTTTAAATCAAGAAAAAACAAGATTACGACATTGTCTTTTATTTTAAATATGATTAAAAATTATCATTATATAAGTTTGATTTGTTGTAGAAAAAATATTAATATGTATAAATTAAAATAAAATATTTTATTAAAAAATATTTATATAATAATGTAATAAAAAATTTTATAATTAATAATTGCTTTTCAAACCTTATTTTATAATAATTTTAAAATTTTCGTTAGTAATTATTTTTGGAAAATAATTTCAAAAGCCATATTTTTAAATCATTTTCATAATCAAGCTGAAAAATAAATATTGGACATAATTGTAATCTTGATATCACCCTCAAACCATTGCATAACAGAGATGATTGAAAAATAGAGGATTTTCCCTCTTCCTTTCCCTCTCTTACTCAAGGTTGATTGGTGGGAGAGGATGACATCAAGTGGATTACAATGTAAAGTTTGTATTATTCACTTTTAAGTGGATGAAAGGTGAAAGCGTGTGGATTTAAAGTAACATATTTTAATAAAAAAATATTTATAAAATAATGTAAGAAAAAAATTTATAATTGAAAATTACTTTTTAAACCTTTATTTATAACAACTTTTAAATTATTGTTATTAATTATTTTTGTAAATATAATTTTAACAGCCATATTTTTACATCATTTTCATAATTAAGCTGAAAAATAAATTGCGGACATAATTGTAATCTTGATATCACCCTCAAAACATTGCATAACAGAGATGATTGAAAAAAAGAGGAATTTCTCTCTTCCTTCTCCCTCAACGTTGATTGGTGGGAGAGGGGGAAGGAGATCATGAATTCAAATGGATTAGAGTGTGAAGCCTTTCTTGTTCACTTTAAGGGTTTAAGGGGATTAAAGGTCAAAGTGGAGTGGATTTAGAGTAAAGATTGTTGAAGTTTTTAAGTGATTTGATGGATGTGCTAGATTAAAAATTATATTTAAATCAACAAAAAAAATAAGATTATCAAAGTGTCCTTTATTTTAAATATGATTAAAAATTATCATTATATAAGTTTGATTTGTTGTAGAAAAAATATTAATATGTATAAATTAAAATAACATATTTTATTAAAAATATTTATATAATAATGTAATAAAAAAATTTATAATTAATAATTACTTTTTAAAACTTATTTTCATAATTAAGCTGAAAAATAAATATTGGACATAATTGTAATCTTGATATAATCCTCAAACCATTGCATAACATAGATGATTGAAAAATAGAGGACTTTCCCTCTTCATTTCCCTCTCTCTCCCTCGAGATTGATTGGAGGGAGAGAATGACATCAAGTGGATTACAATGTATAGTTTGTGTTGTTAACTTTAAGTGCATTAAAAGTGAAAGTGGGTGAATTTAGAGTAAAATTTGTTAAATTTTGTGAGTGATTTCATGGATGTGATAGATTATAAATTATATCTAAATCAAGGAAAATCAAGATTATCCTTTATTTTAAAAATTGTCCTTTATTTTAAAAATAATTAAAAATTATCATTATATAAGTTTGATTTGTCGTATAAAAATACTAAAATGTATAAATGAAAATAACATATTTTAATAAAAAAATATTTATAAAATAATGTAATAAAAAAAATTATAATTAATAATTACTTTTTAAACCTTATTTTATAACAATTTTAAAACTTCCGTTATTAATTATTTTTGTAAAAATAAATTCATAAGCCATATTTTTACATCATTTTCAAAATTAAGCTGAAAAAATAAGATGCGGACATAATTGCAATATTGATATCACCCTCAAACCGTGGTATAACAAAGATGATTGAAAAATAGAAAAATTTCCCTTTTCATTTTCCTCTCTCCCTCAAGGTAGCGGTGGGCAAAAAATTTAATTTTCTTGATCCAATCCACTTTTGCTCCAATCCACTCCATTTATAATCCATTTTATTAAAAATCTAATCCATTTAAAATCCATTTAATGGATATGGATTCCAATCTAAT
>Ga0214545_1009045_pt1 | contig 15433 bp, 6 predicted proteins | sample CNSS4metaG_FD_160064 | JGI IMG/M metagenome (GOLD analysis project Ga0214545, IMG submission 160064) | Root nodule microbial communities from cowpea collected in UCLA plant growth center, Los Angeles, California, USA - CNSS4 | ecosystem: Host-associated > Plants > Roots > Nodule | place: USA... | reverse complement strand
TAATAATTTTTTTTTGTGCTAGCGTTTCTTAAAATATATTAATTTGACAAAAAAAATTTAAAAACTAGTAAGAAATAAAGAAATTATTTGTAAGAAATATCACTATATGTTTCTATACTTTATTTATACAATTTAACTAGATTGCTTTTCTTTTTAAAAAAATAATTAAATGCAAGTTCAACATGTTTAGAGAATAACGTTTTCAAACATAATATATTTCGAAATATTAAGGGGAATAATAATGATAGCAATAAACTATTGAGATGAAAGAGTCAAAACTATAAATTCCAACTTTGTAAATTGTAACGATGAATTAGTAAATGGAAATCTCATTGAATTTTTTTTTTTTTTATAAAAACTTAAACTTAAAATCTTATTTAAAGAAATAGAAAAAAAATGTTCGTTAACGCAAACTCAGTCTTTATGCAAGACCCCTCTTTTTCCAGAAACAGAACCAAACTCACCCTCATTTCTCTCCTTCTCTGTATACTCAGCTCTCCCCTCTGTCTCCCTCTTTCTGACCTCACCAACCTTGCTTCTTGATCAGGTCCTGGAGAAGAAGCCACGCTTGAGCCTTCTGTTGCCTCCATTTATAGTCTCTCATCCCCTAGGTAAGTTTTCCTTGCAGCTTCAATTCTGAATTCGAAATTCAACTCGAAATTCTGCTTCCATTCAGAGTCTAACCTAGTACTCATGCTTACTGTGTGATTTGATGATAAATTCCCCTAGGTTCAGTTGAGGAATTTTGCTCCCCTCTCCTAGGTTGCCTTCACTCAAACTTTAACTCAAGAATAGGTAAGGGAAGCTAACTCTGCAACTCATTTTGATGTGGATTGTATTCGTGAGTGTTTCAATTGCATGATTGTTTGTTTAATTGATGTTTGAGACTACTGGTGTGTGAAATTGAGTGGGAGATGTTCTTGAGCGAGTTTGCATGTGCAGAACAGGGAGGATTTCCTGGTAGTTTCGCCTAGGCGAGTTGGTCTCGCCTGAGCGAAAATACCAGAAACTCACCCCTGTCAATTTTGCGAAACCTCGCCTAGGCGAGCTGGGGTCGCCTGAGCGAGATGACGTCTCGTCTAGGCAAGCCAGTTTAGCCTGAGCGAGAGTTCGCCCAGGATTTGTAATTCACCACTGTATGGTGTCTCGCCTAAGCGAGATCAACTCGCCTAAGCGAGATAGACTCTCTAGCTTAGGCGAGACTCTCTAGCCTAAGTGAAATTCCCTGCAAAAGTTAGCTTTCTCCCTGTTTGGCTTACATGAGGCTATGTTGAATTGCTTTAAGATGATGATGGTTGATAATGTATGTGATCCTTATGCATGTTAGGCTGTGTGAAGGAATTGAGTGTGCACTTGATGTGAATGGAAGTATGTTAGAGTTAGGATTTCAAGGGAAATCCTAAGGAATGTGGTTTAATAAATGTAAGGGCATGAGGACTCGGATTGGTGATATCATGACGCTTCCAGTAACCATCAAGACTCAAGTAGAGTATGATGAATTACGTCGGGGGAAGTAGCAGGAGGTCCTGGTCTATGAATCTGATCCATCATAGAGGTGATGGGATTTACCTTGAGAGTGGTTGGGTGAATACCCCTTGCGCCTAAAACTCTGCAGAGTTTAGGAACCATCTCAGGTGCAAGTCACCAAGAGCTCCAATGCCACTTACATAATCCGGATATCGAGTCTAGAATGGCGTGTGGTATTATAGTTGGAATTGGTTGGATGATTTTTGATAGACTGTTAAATGAATCCTGTTTTTCTGCATTAACATAAAATAAATTGCATGGTTACTCCTTATTCAAGTTAGCTTACCCTTCTAGTTTCTATGGCGTGTTTGTGTTTGTCTTCTACCTTGCAATGATCGTCTCGATTGGATGGCGTGAGCAGATAAACGTGTAGGTGAGGATACACCCTCCGGGACGTGAGATGATTGCATTAGACGTATCAGTAGCATATGTGACTCCCTTTTATTTCTTTTGCTTGAATGATCGGGTATTTTGTAATCCCTTTAGTCGTGTACGACCAGTATAGGTTGATCAGTGTATGTATAGTTATTTTTGAGGATGATTGTATTGCATTATACTGGCTCATGTCATCATTTGCTTCTGAATTGCAAAAAAATTTAAATCTTTTGTTAAATAGTTTAAAAACTATGAAAACGGGATGTTACAATTTTGGTATCAGAGTAGTGATTCCTTTAGGATCTGTAGGTATGAACTTGCTTAGCTTCTGTTGTGTGTTCCTCGTAGCGTGTTTGGTATAAGTTGTTGTACCTGTCGACTAATCTGATGGTTCCTTCTTTGTGTGATTAGAGCTATGGCACCTAGACCTCCTCCACCTCCTGTTCCAAACCCAGATAATCCTCATTTGGTGGGAGCAATTGAGGCGATGATAGCAGCCATGCAGCAACAGAATGCTAACATGGTGAATCAGCAGAATCTAGCCTTGCAACAGATGGAGTCTGCAAGACTAGCAGCAGAAGCAACTCAGCAGAGGCACTTGGAAGCTCTACATCAGATAGGGGAAAACCGTTCAGCCGCTGGTTCTTCCCAAGCTTCGCTGCCTCGAGTGCAAGAGTGGAGTTTGGAGGATTTCCTACAACACCATCCATCCCGCTTTGATGGCAAAGTTAGCCCGGATGGAGCTGATCAGTGGATGCGGGACATGGAACGAATATATGATGCTAAGAGATGTCCTGTAGAGAACATGCTCGCATACACCGAGTATCTTCTTGCTGGAGAAGCCGTGCATTGGTGGTCCAGCATGAAGATGATGTTCGAAGATAGTCATGAGACCATCACCTGGGAACTGTTTAAGAAGAAGTTCTATGCTGAGTTCTTCCCAGATAGTGTGAGGTATGCGAAGGAGGTTGAGTTCTTGCAGCTGATGCAAGGAGATATGTCAGTGTCAGAGTACGCTGAAAAGTTCAAACACTTGGGTAGATTTCACACTCTGAAGATGGTAGAAGACTGGCAGTGTAGAAAGTTTGAGAATGGATTGAGAGGTGATCTCAAGCTCATGGTGGCCCCGCTTTCTATCAAGGAATTCCCTGCCTTGGTAGAGAAGGCAAGAGTGATGGAGAAGCTTAAGGCCGAAGTTGAAGCTCAGCAGAAGTCTCAACTGAAGGTGGGAGGACCATCTGGGTCCACGAGCAGACATGACGACAGAAGGAAGCCATACTCTAGGCCTCAGTCCCAGGGGCCCAGGAGATTCTCGCATCAGCCCTAGTAGTCCCAGCCTTTTAGACCACAGTGCCTCCACTGTAGGGGGGCCCATCTGAGGAGCGCCTGCCCCCAGCTTTCTGAGAGGAGGACATGCCATAGATGCGGCCAGGTGGGCCACTTCATCAAGGATTGCCCAGTTGATAGGAGCACAGTGTCGAGGCCTTCATCACAGCCTTAATCACAGCCGTCGAGGGGAGGTGCGAGACCACAGGCAGTGGGCAGAGTGTATGTTGTGACGGGTGCAGAGGCAGCTGGATCAGGTAACCTTATCATCGGGTCTTGTGTGATAGCTGGTAGGAGCTTGCATGTTCTGTTTGATTCGGGGGTGACACATTCTTTTGTGTCGGAATCTAGAGTGGTGGAGCTGGGTCTTCCGGTGAAGGAGCTCCAGTATGACCTGGTGGTGTCCACACCTGCTTCGGGGTTGGTCAGAACCTCGACCATGTGTGCTTGGTGCAAGATCAAGGTTGAGGGCCGCAAGTACAGGGTAAACCTCATCTGTTTACCCTTGGTGGGGCTAGATGTCATCTTAGGGATGGATTGGCTATCTGCCAATCACATTCTCATTGACTGCAACGAAAGGAAAGTGTTGTTTCCTAGCTTAGAAGATGAAGACTGGTTGGTGTCCTCACAGCAGGTGGACAAGGCCATAAAGGAAGGGTCTCAATGCTTCTTGATTCTGACTCAGCTATCCGTGGAGAATGAGGCTGGACCCTTGGAGGCGCCTATAGTGGGGGATTTCTCAGATGTGTTTCCTGAGGAAGTGCCTGGCCTACCCCCTACTAGGGAGATAGAGTTCTTCATTGACCTGGTGCCAGGAGCAGGGCCAGTGTCTATAGCACCCTACAGAATGGCTCCTGCTGAGCTAGTGGAGTTGAAGAAACAAATTGAAGAGCTGCTAGAAAAACAGTTTATCAGGCCGAGTGTATCGCCTTGGGGAGCGCCGATGTTACTGGTTAAAAAGAAGGATGGTAGTTCCATACTCTGTGTGGATTACAGGCAGCTGAATAAGTTAACCATCAAGAACAAGTACCCTCTGCCAAGAATTGACGACTTGATGGATCAGTTGCACGGTGCTGCTGTGTTCTCTAAGATTGATTTGAGATCAGGATACCATCAGATTCGAGTCAAGTCTGATGACGTGCAAAAGACCGCTTTCAGGTCCAGGTACGGACACTACGAGTATGTGGTGATGCCGTTTGGAGTGACTAATGCCCCCGCTTTGTTCATGGACTACATGAACCGAATCTTCAGGCCATTTCTAGACAAGTTCGTGGTGGTTTTCATAGACGACATCTTGATTTACTTACGGACCCCAAAAGAACATGCGGAACACCTGAAGATAGTTCTGAGCATACTGAGGGAGAAGCAGTTGTATGCGAAGCGGTCAAAATGTGAGTTTTGGATGACCTCGGTTCAGTTCTTGGGGCACATTATCTCGGCTCAGGGCATATCAGTGGATGCGTCTAAAGTAGAAGTTGTGCTAAACTGGGAACGCCCTAAGTCAGTGACTGAAATAAGGAGCTTTGTAGGGCTGGCAGGTTACTATAGGAGATTCATTGAAGGATTCTCCAGGATAGCAGCACCCTTGACCCAGTTAACCCGCAAGGATCAACCGTTTGCTTGGACCGACCGGTGTGAAGAGAGCTTCCTAAAGCTAAAACAAAAGTTGACTAGCGCTCCAGTGTTGGTAATTCCTGATACCGGTAGACCCTTTGAAGTTTACTGTGATGCTTCTCATCAGGGGTTGGGATGTGTTCTGATGCAAGAACGGAGAGTGGTGGCCTACGCCTCACAGCAGTTGAAGAACCATGAGAAGAACTACCCCACGCATGACTTGGAATTGGCAGCAGTGGTGTTTGCACTAAAGATCTGGAGACACTATCTGTATGGTGCGCAATTTCAGGTTTTCAGTGACCATAAGAGTTTGAAGTATCTGTTTGACCAGAAAGAGTTAAACATGAGGCAGAGGCGGTGGATGGAGTTCCTAAAAGACTTTGATTTTGAGTTGTTGTACCACCCGGGGAAGGCGAACGTGGTGGCTGACGCCTTAAGCAGAAAGGCAGTTCACGCATCTCACATGATGGTCAGAGAGTTAGATTTGGTGAAACAGTTTAGAGATATGCGGTTGCAGGTGATTTTAGATGAGGGAGTCATTAGATGTAACCATCTCACAGTGTCTAATGATTTCCTTAAGCTGATAAAGGAGAAGCAACCGTCGGACCCCAAGCTACAGAGGACAGTAGAGTTACTTGGCACTGAGAAGGCCAAAGATTTCTTGATGGGAGGTGATGGGGTACTGAGATTCAGAGGCAGAGTTTGCATACCTGAAGATTTAGAGTTAAAAGGTATGATTCTTGAGGAAGGGCACAAGAGTCGTTTTAGCATGCACCCAGGCATGACTAAAATGTATCATGATCTGAAGGAATCATTCTGGTGGACGGGCATGAAGCAAGATGTCGCCCGATATGTATCGTCATGTTTAACCTGTCAGAAGGCTAAGATAGAACACCAGAGACCAGGGGGAATGCTTCAGCAGCTTGAGATACCCGAGTGGAAATGGGATAGCATTGCTATGGACTTTGTCACCCATTTACCTCGAACTGTGAGGAACCACGATGCTATATGGGTGATAGTAGACCGCCTCACCAAGAGTGCTCACTTTCTAGCAGTAAACTTGAGGATGTCTATGTCGAAGCTAGCACAGTTGTATATCAGTGAGATTGTGAGGTTACATGGTGTGCCATCGAGTATAGTCTCTGATAGAGACCCACGATTCACCTCTCGCTTTTGGCAAACGCTGCAGGATGTTATGGGTAGCAGGTTGGCTATGAGCTCTGCATATCACCCTCAGACCGATGGGCAGTCCGAGAGAACTATCCAATCTCTTGAGGATCTCTTACGGACGTGCGTGCTGGACCATCTGGGTGCGTGGGATGAGGTCCTGCCTTTGGTAGAGTTTACATATAATAACAGCTTTCACACCAGTATTGGCATGGCACCTTATGAGGCCCTCTATGGCAGGAGATGTAGGACGCCTTTATGTTGGTATCAGGATGGGGAATCAGTGGTGGTGGGACCAGAGCTCCTGAGGCAGACTACTGAGAAGGTCAAGCTCATACAAGAAAGAATGAAAGCATCTCAAAGCAGACAGAAATCATATGCTGATCAGAGGAGAAGACCTTTAGAGTTTGAACCAGGGGACCATGTTTTCTTGAGAATTACCCCGACTACTGGTGTGGGAAGAGCAATCCGCCAGAAGAAGTTGTCTCCTAGGTTCGTGGGTCCATACCAGATTCTGAGAAGAGTTGGACCAGTGGCATATGAGATTGCCCTACCTCCTCCCCTGGCCAACCTCCATTCCGTGTTTCATGTTTCCCAGCTCAGGAAGTATATGCCTGACCCTTCCCATATACTCGAGATGGAAGATCTGCAGATTAGAGGAGATCTTACAGTGGAAGTTCAACCCGATAGTTTGGGAGATGTTCAAATGAGGCAGCTCAAAGGGAAATCCATCAGACTAGTCCAGGTCATCTGAGACAAGAGGACAGGTGATTCCACTTGGGAATTAGAAGAAGATGTGAGAAAGTCATATCCACACTTGTTCTCTGGTAAGTCTCGATTTTCGGGTCGAAAATTTTTGTTGTTGGGGAGAATGCAAGACCCCTCTTTTTCCAGAAACAGAACCAAACTCACCCTCATTTCTCTCCTTCTCTGTATACTCAGGTCTTCCCTCTGTCTCCCTCTTTCTGACCTCACCAACCTTGCTTCTTGATCAGGTCCTGGAGAAGAAGCCACGCCTGAGCCTTCTGTTGCCTCCATTTATAGTCTCTCATCCCCTAGGTAAGTTTTCCTTGCAGCTTCAATTCTGAATTCGAAATTCAACTTGAAATTCTACTTCCATTTAGAGTCTAACCCAGTACTCATGCTTCCTGTGTGATTTAATGATAAATTCCCCTAGGTTCAGTTGAGGAATTTTGCTCCCCTCTCCTAGGTTGCCTTCACTCAAACTTTAACTCAAGAATAGGTAAGGGAAGCTAACTCTGCAACTCATTTTGATGTGGATTATATTCGTGAGTGCTTCAATTGCATGATTGTTTGTTTAATTGATGTTTGAGACTGCTGGTGTGTGAAATTGAGTGGGAGATGTTCTTGAGCGAGTTTGCATGTGCAGAACAGGGAGGATTTCCTGGTAGTTTCGCCTAGGCGAGTTGGTCTCGCCTGAGCGAAAATACCAGAAACTCACCCCTGTCAATTTTGCGAAACCTCGCCTAGGCGAGCTGGGGTCGCCTGAGCGAGATGACGTCTCGTCTAGGCAAGCCAGTTTAGCCTGAGCGAGAGTTCGCCCAGGATTTGTAATTCACCACTGTATGGTGTCTCGCCTAAGCGAGATCAACTCGCCTAAGCGAGATAGACTCTCTAGCTTAGGCGAGACTCTCTAGCCTAAGTGAAATTCCCTGCAAAAGTTAGCTTTCTCCCTGTTTGGCTTACATGAGGCTATGTTGAATTGCTTTAAGATGATGATGGTTGATAATGTATGTGATCCTTATGCATGTTAGGCTGTGTGAAGGAATTGAGTGTGCACTTGATGTGAATGGAAGTATGTTAGAGTTAGGATTTCAAGGGAAATCCTAAGGAATGTGGTTTAATAAATGTAAGGGCATGAGGACTCGGATTGGTGATATCATGACGCTTCCAGTAACCATCAAGACTCAAGTAGAGTATGATGAATTACGTCGGGGGAAGTAGCAGGAGGTCCTGGTCTATGAATCTGATCCATCATAGAGGTGATGGGATTTACCTTGAGAGTGGTTGGGTGAATACCCCTTGCGCCTAAAACTCTGCAGAGTTTAGGAACCATCTCAGGTGCAAGTCACCAAGAGCTCCAATGCCACTTACATAATCCGGATATCGAGTCTAGAATGGCGTGTGGTATTATAGTTGGAATTGGTTGGATGATTTTTGATAGACTGTTAAATGAATCCTGTTTTTCTGCATTAACATAAAATAAATTGCATGGTTACTCCTTATTCAAGTTAGCTTACCCTTCTAGTTTCTATGGCGTGTTTGTGTTTGTCTTCTACCTTGCAATGATCGTCTCGATTGGATGGCGTGAGCAGATAAACGTGTAGGTGAGGATACACCCTCCGGGACGTGAGATGATTGCATTAGACGTATCAGTAGCATATGTGACTCCCTTTTATTTCTTTTGCTTGAATGATCGGGTATTTTGTAATCCCTTTAGTCGTGTACGACCAGTATAGGTTGATCAGTGTATGTATAGTTATTTTTGAGGATGACTGTATTGCATTATACTGGCTCATGTCATCATTTGCTTCTGAATTGCAAAAAAATTTAAATCTTTTGTTAAATAGTTTAAAAACTATGAAAACGGGATGTTACACTTTATATTTAGTAGGAATGATTTAAAAAAATAAATAAATATTTTCAGTTATATTTAATATATAAAATATAATTTCAATTATTTGGTATTGATTTTGTAAATTTTATTATTTCTCCAAACTTTTCCCTCTCTATTCTTTTTAAATTTTGAAATTGTTTTTCATTTTCTTCTTCAATAATGAGTGGTTTAGTAGAAGATAATTGAATTTTTTAAATTTATTTTAGAATTCTCAAGGAGTAAGTTAAAAAAAATGTTTAAGTTAGTATTTGGATTATCTATAGTGGAGTTTTGAATGTGAAGTAAGGGAAGGTAATAAGTTTTATTCAATTAAGTTGTTTTGAATTTGATGCTACAAATGGAAACACATAAGAATCTTGTGCAGAGTGAAGTTTAATTATAATGAAAATCGTATTTTATTTATTTAGGAGTTTAAGTTGGTATTTAGTTGAAGGAGTGTTTTAAGCTGTGAATATGTTACTTTAAAACTTTGAGATGTAGTATTTTTTTGCATTTAAAGTAAAAGTTTTACTATCTATGTTGAACAGAAAATTTATGGAATTAGAAAACGGTAAGTTATGTGGGAAATTAAAATGTCGGTCTTGGAACTTGAACTTTGAGTATGTTTATTATGTTGAAAATAGCTTGATGAAATAGTGAACAAAATGTTGAAAATTAAAACTATGATTTGATGGAAATTGATACAGATAATTAAGTTTATTGTATGTAAATATTTATATTTGTCCAAATGGTTAAAATTCGAGAGCTAATTCAATTCAATATGATTTCTAGTTAAATTGGGTCAGAAGAGATTTGTAGATTTTAGTACGAGTCAAAAATTAATCCGATCTATTAAGAATTTATCATGAGTTTAAATCGAGTTAAGTTTAAAAAAATGTGCAAATTTCAGTACGAGTTAATAATGAATTTGATCATCTAAGAACTCGGCTCATTTGAGATGAATCCGAGTGAGACAAATTAATTCACCAACGCAGACATAAAAAAAAAGAAGCTCACCTCAGTCTTAACTTACGGGTCTAACTCAAAACACAAACAACTTTTATTTTTTTTAATTTGTAGGGAAAGAGGTCATGTCTATGACATTTCATTCATTCTCTATCTTTGTCTTTCATTAATCATTCATTTCCATAGACTTCATTCTTACGTATGTGTTCTTGTTAGTCTAGAATCACACATACATGTCCCACTCGTACTCTCTCTCAATATTGATATGTCTTTTGCTAGGTATAATATATGTTTTTGATAAGGAGTCTGCAAAGATACTTTGACACTCAAATTAATAATTTTGACACTAATTTATTCGATAATCAAAATTTTAATAAATAATATTAGTGATTAATTAAAAATTTAAATTATAAATAAAATATAATTCTTTATTTAGATTAAATACTATTTTAAATAATAATTTTAATTTTAAACTTATAAATTGATATTTAAACTTATCTCTAAAACGGATTGTTATTTAAAAATATTTTTATAAAGTGTCTTCTTGTAGTGTTCATGTCTAACTTTCCTACTAACTTTACTAATTTTGGATTTAGACCTATCAATATATGTTTTTATGCTAATTATAAATTATCAAGGTTCCAACAAAACACATTAAGATAACTAATAAGAATTTATATAAAAAAATTTCGTAACATTCAATGTTTCTTATTTTTAAACAAATGATCTAGTTTTTTTCTCAAAAAAAAAAAGATAATACATACTATTTAAAAAATATATTAAAAAAATATTTTTTTAAATAGAAGAAACTTCTTTATAAAGCTTTCGTTTTTGTTTTTTACAAGTTTAAACTTTAATTCTTCCGCTCATTTATAGCCAGTGAAAACATATAGCGTATGTGTTTACGTTTTTTATAATAATAAAAAATAATAAAATTATTACTATTGTTATTATTATAATTATAAAATTAAAATATTTTTTATAAATTTATTGTAAATAGTTTTTATTTATTTTGTAAACAGTATTATCATTAAAAATAATAATTATGTTTTAAAAAAATATTAAATTTAAAGAATTAATCACTTCAAAGTAAAATAGATAAAATAATATTTTTAATTATTTTTTTAAGAGTATAATTAAAAAATAATTATGGAAAAAAAAGAAAAATCTTCTTTTTATATATAGTATAAATATCTACTCACCTTTTATACATTTAGATAATATTTCTTTTTGTCCCTTTCACAATAATTTTTTCATTATTATCTCTTAAATTACTCATATATTTTCTTTACTTAAAATAGCGAAAATAAAGGCACTGTCTTTGTGTTTTCATTTTTTAATTTCATACAAATTTTGAGTTAATATAATAATATTCACTTTCATAATTAATTTTTAAAAGAGTTAAACTATTTATAAAATAATTAATTTTTAAAATAATAAATAAAACTAAAAAAATAAAATATATACACAAAAGAACAAAAGAGGTTTTAAAATAACTGTTAAACATAAAAAAAAATTAGAATAACGATTGAAGTAAATTATTTATTAAATAATTAATTTTTAAAATAATAATTAAAAATAAAATGGAAAAAACAAAATGTATACAGAGAATCTCTTATATATTGTTATAGTTTTATAAACAACTTTTGCGACTTTGCCACATAACAATAGAGATCTTAGTGAAAATAAGCACTTTTATTGAATGATACTTAATTTTATTGTGAAATTGTGAAAGAGAATAAATCTCTATTTTATTTAAATATGCTAATATCCTCCAAAATTTCTAGATTAGTCACAACTTCTAGTCATATTTTTTTTACATTTATAAAACTCAAGCTTGACTCAAATCTTATTTAAAGGAACCAAATTCAAGTATATTTTATATTTTTAAATAAGCAAATACATACTATTTTCTATTTTATGAAATTTGATTTATAGGTGTGATCTTTAATAATAATAATACATGATAATTTAAGATTAAAATTAATTGCTTGTGTGTATATACATTAATACTTATTTTTTATTTAATATTTATTATTATTATTATTATTATTATTATTATTATTATTATTATTATTATTATTATTATTATTATTATTATGTTGTTGTTGTTGTTATATGTAGATTCACAAGTGATATATTTGATAAACATAAAATATTTTTGTAAGACTTAAGAAATATAATATAATAAATACACTAGGTATGACGTTAGTAATTTAATAAAGTTTATAACGCTTAAAAATATATCAAAGTTATATATTAATAACATTAAATGAAAAATTAATGTTTGAGTTTAAAGGCGTTTTATCATTTTAATCGGTTTATTTTGAAATAAGTTTCTTATACGGAATATTTATAAATAAAAACATTTTAAATAAATAGTTAAAATTAATATGAGTCTCAGATTAAATATATCCACGCACGAGTCTTGATTTTCTTTTTTGGATTTTTATAATATTATTAAAAACACACAAGTATTAGTATATTAATTTTGTTTGATATGTTTTAAAACATCAATATCAATCTTCATTAGTATATTTTGAAAACAACACAACAAAGAAAAATCTCAACAAATAATTCAAATTCATACACACACGCATTAGTCATAAATTTAGGAAATATGTTATAGCCAGTAAAAGTAATTATTAAATTTGTTTAGTTTAATGATATATAAAACATAAATAATGTGTAATAGTATTATAAAATTAATAACATGATATCATTGACAAAATAAATGTGTTTTACATCATATGAAAAACAACTTATGTAAATTTGCGTCGAATTATCCTTTATCCAACATAGAGATGGCAATTTACATCAAACTACACCTAGAGGTGACAATGCGGGTGGGCCGACCTGCAAGAAAAAGTGTGGAGTGGGCTGAGATTTTGAGACCGCTTAGGCCTGCCCCACATAACTTGCAGCTCGTGCGGGCCAAAGACGGGTCAGGGTGAACCAACCTGGAAACCCACATATTTTTTATTCAACTTAGGAAGAGAAACTAGATGTTTTATGTGAATGGCCAATCAATTGCTTCTCTCTTCCAGTTGTAATCTTATAAGGTTAATGGCAAAAGACAAATGGCAAAAGGCAATTAACAATATTATGATGAACTAAGAATTTGGGACTATATTACACGAACAAGATGTATGCAAAAAGCAGCTTGAAACCCCTACTAAATCTCAATAATGAAAAAAATAAACATTGATGTCAAAGAAAATTTTGAAATCAAATACTTGTAAGCAGTTATGTTCATTGAATGCACCTACATATGTAGGTCATTCAAAATCATTTTCGGTACCAAATGAAAAATGAAAGATTTTGATAAAGCTGAAAAAAAGTTGGTGAAAGAGAAACCAAACTTAGGACAAAGGTTGGGCCACATGGGAAGAAGATTGATGATGGACGTCCTTGGTGGAGAAGTGGAAGGAGATCCATGGAGAATGCTTAGGATAAGTTGAAATGCAGCGGAATTGGAGAAGAGGTGAAGTGAGATCTCAGAAATGAAGGATCAGTAAAATGACTTTAATTGTGAGATGATATTTGTATCTTTTCATCACTACATTATGTTCAAAATATTTTCTAATTTTTTCCAACTTTTCTTTAATTTATGCACTAGTTTTAGGACTATTTAAGAAATACATTCATATTATATTCCTTTTTTTTTTCACCTATTAGTAGTGTGGATAAGATAAACATTAGAATCTAAGACTAAAAAGAATTTTACCAATTTAATTATATGTCAAGCTAACAAGCATTTTGGGTTAAATTAAAAAAAAATAAAATTTTTAAATAAAAAAAATATGTATTTGTTAAATTTAAGTTACTTTATTAAAATGAATTTTATTTTGTAAAATGTGATTAAATATATAAATTTCAATATATGTATACATTTTGATAAAATAATATTATTTTATTTTTAAAAATAGTAAACCCAAAAAGTTTATATTTTGACCTAAATTTATTTGGGTTGTAGGCTAAAGATAGGTTGTGAGTTCAACTTCCTCCCTAACAACCGATAATTATAAGGTTGGTTTAATTAGTTTGGAAGAGAGGGTGATAAAAAAAAATGTGATTTTTATTTTTTTTATGGTTTAAGAATGATTAGGTTAATTTAATTTTTTTTTGTCTTCTTACCTTTACTTTTATTTTTAAGACAAGGTTAACTGTTTTTTTTTTCTTTTTATATATTTTGGGCCTGATTTTGTACTTGTGATAATTATTGGTGGGATCCAATTATGATAATAATGGTAATAAAAAAGCCTAGTTTATTATTTGATGTCTTGATAAATATGGCTGCTTAGGTATACAATTTCTCGATACTTCATTTCCAAATCTTCTTCTATCTTTTCTTTTTGTCGATTTGATAACCACATTATATATGCTTTCTTTCATTCCCAAATCTCCTTCTATTAGATTTCTCATTTCGTCTATAAACCAAGTCAAATTAAACCTTATAACCCCACTTGTATCCTTTATCTCTTGGTACTTAGAGCGAAAAAAAAAAAGGTTAAGTTGTCAAAGATCGATTCTCTTTGGTCAAATATTTGGGTAATTTTAACATATTTGAATACTAGTAGATATCAGGAGGTGAATTTGGTTAAATGTATTTAGGTTTATTTTTGTTTTGATTTTTGTATTATTTTTGCCTTACTTTGTTCTTTGTGAATTACATAAACAATCCTTTACTTTTCATAATCAATTCAATATTCAATCTTTTATCTCACTCGTTTCTCGTCTCAATTGTTACTTTAAGTAAGAAATATTATATTTTATTGAAGATGATTTCAATTTAATTGATTACTCAAGTAAGTTGTACATCTTTAATTACAAATAGATACCATATGGTATATATGCATATCTTTAGGTTTAGTTATGATTAAGTTTGCTTTTGTTTTGATTTGTGATTTTTCATTCAAGGGTAAACATGTTTTGTTATTGTTTGTTCTCTTTATTTAATTTTTTTATAGTGAGCAACATAAAATATGTTCGTTGTGACCAACTTAAGTTCAATTAGGTTTACAAATTCTCAATACTTCATTTCTAAATCTTCTTCTATCTTTTCTATTTATCGATTTGATAACCATATCATATATGCTTTCTTTCATTCCCAATTCTCCTTCTATTAGATTTCTTATTTTGTCTATAAACAAAGTCAAATTGGACCTTATAACCCATTTGTATCCTCTATCTCTTTGTACTTAGAGCGAGCAAAACAAAAAAAAAAAGGTTAATTGTGAAATATTGATTCTCTTTGGTCAATTACTTGAAAATTTAAACATATTTGAATGCATGTGGATACCAAGAGGTGGTTTTGGTTAAATATATTTAGGTTTATTTTTGTTTTGATTTGAAATATTTTATTTAAGGTTAAAGATATTTTGTATTATTTTTTGCTTTACTTTGCCCGTTGTGAATTATATAAACAATCTTTTACTTTTCATCATCAACTCAATATTTAATCTTTTATCTCACTCGTTTCTCGTCTCAACAATTACTTTTAGTAAGAAATATTTTGTTTTATTAAAGATGATTTTCATTTAAATGATTACTCAAGTAAGTTGTACATTCTCAATTACAAATAGATACCATATGGTATATATCTTGAATGTGTATGCATTTTCTAGGTTTAATTACAATTAAGTTTGCTTTATTTTGATATGGGATTTTTCATTCAAGGGTAAACATATTTTGTTTGTTTTTTCCATCTCTTTGTTCTTTTTTTTTTATTGTGAGCAACATAAAATAACTTTATGTTTATTGTGACCAACTTAAGTTCAATCATATAACTTACTTGTTTTTTCCTTTCAACTATTACTTTGAGTAAGTCAAAAGTTAAGA
>Ga0214545_1009042_pt1 | contig 15440 bp, 11 predicted proteins | sample CNSS4metaG_FD_160064 | JGI IMG/M metagenome (GOLD analysis project Ga0214545, IMG submission 160064) | Root nodule microbial communities from cowpea collected in UCLA plant growth center, Los Angeles, California, USA - CNSS4 | ecosystem: Host-associated > Plants > Roots > Nodule | place: USA... | reverse complement strand
AGAAGTGGGAGTTAAGAATGTGGGCACAGGTGAAGAAGAAGTTGGAGGTGAGAATGTGGGCACAGGTGAAGAAGAAGTTGGAGGTGAGAATCTGGGTACAGATGAAGCAGAAGTTGGAGGTGAGAATGTGGGTACAGGTGAAGCAGAAGTTGGAGTTGAGAATGTGGGTACAGGTGAAGCAAAAGTTGGAGTTGATAAAGGGCTGGATAATGAAAGGGATTGTGATGATGAAAGGGTTGAGGTTGATAGTTGGATTGATTCTGATGCAGACTGTATAGGAGATAGTGATGGAGACGAATGGGGTTGTGGTGATGGAGGTACTGAAGGCGTAGTTGATGTAGAAATAGATGTTGATTATGGTCAAGGCGAAGTTGGTCCTAGTTCACAAAACCATGATAGTGAAGACAGTGCAAGTTGCATCCCAACACATCTTCACCACATCTCTGCAACACAAAAAAACCATGAACATGAAACTGAAAGACTGAAAGTGATAGAAACACCCAAACCCTCGAACAGTGGAAAACAAACCTTAAAGTTCGCACAGCCCCAAAATTGTTTACCCAAATTCTTTGTAGTTCTAGCTGTGCGCACCACTACAATGTCTCCGCAATCGCAAATTGGGGGTGACCCTGAAACCCTAGAACCACCATGGCAGGAATTGCAAGTCCGATTAACCCAACTGTTGCAAGAAGATGAAGATGCCCCACGAGACATTGGTTTTCAGCTGAAATGGAACCCTAAACTACAATGAACACACAAACCCTAAAATTCAATTTAAAATCTGGGCAATGACAGTGCAAACGGACATGTCAATGAACAGTATCCACGTCACACAAAATCACCACGCTGGCACTGTTCCGTTAACGATTTTGACGGAGTTAACGAAAAGGAGTTGATTGAAAACAAATTACCAAAAGTAGGACCAAACTGAAAACATTTTCAAAAGTAGGACCAAAGTGAAAAAAGTCGTCCTAAACTAGGACCAAAAGACCATTTAAGCCAATAATTTTTTGGTTTTTTGGACCCAACAAGGATTAATCTTCGCTTCTATGTATCTCCATTTACAATGAAGAATCAATAATCATCTTCGCATCTATGTATCTCCATTTACAATGAAGAATCAAGAATCAAGGTTACGTAATTCTTATGGGAAAGCTATCCGAAAACCATTTGAAAAATGATTTGATTTTTTTTGATAATTTTGAAAACCTTTTTATTTCAATTTTTACTATTTTGAATTATTTTAGAATTGGTACAATGCGACGCGAACAGACGAACAAACATTGAAAATAAATTCTTTTTGTTTAATCTTTTATTTTTTTCATTTTTTTAATCTTATAATTTTTCATATTTTTTTAAACTTATTTGAAGGTGGATGTGAATGTGATTGAGCTACTAGATAAATATTAAAGAGTAAACAAAGAAAGCTATTTTTTATTTTTAGATCTTTATACATTTTTTAGAAAAAAATGTAAAATTTTAAGATGGATGTCAGGGGCGACCGGACAAACACCAAAGAAATGTGGAAAAATATGTTACGATTTAAAATATATATATATATATATATATATATATATATATATATATATATATATATATATATAATGAAAATTGAAAAAAAGAGAGAAAGAAATTAGAAGTGATGTACTTTCAAAAAAATTCAATATCTTTTGTTTTATATCAATCTCACCTTCTCATTTCGTATATTATAACTACTTTTTCTCTTTTCTTTCTCTCCTTTTCTAAGATTTTTTTTTTCCTTCAAGAGAGATAAAAATGATTTGTGTGAGTGATAATGAAAAAGTAAGAGAACATCGATTCCATTTTATCAAACACCTAAATGTACTTTAGGTGTTTGATTCGAGTGAGTGCAGTTGGTGTCATGCAACACTGAGCTAAAAAACCTATTCTTACACTAAATGCAACAAACTATATGCTTAATTCCTAATGAACATAATTAAAATTAATTAAAATGGTAGGTACGAACCGAAGTGCATTTGAACTCTAAAATAAAATATATAAAATGATTATCCGGATGATCTCCAAATCCTTCCCTCCAAGGAAACGACCATAACAGAAACATCGTCATGATATTTACGACGATCTCCATGAGGAATATCCAGCAATTCATGAAAATCCATTCCTGCAAAAATCTTCATCATCAAAATGAATGCCATAACAATAACAATAATCGTACGAGTAGTAAAGAGCATGGGTGACACTGACCATTCATTTTTTGCGGCACGGAATAGAAGCTCTGCTACAAGGTATTTTGCAGGATCGCCTTCGGGAACATTTTCCAGGAACCAGGTGACATGGACAACTACCTCTTCATTGTTGAAATATTGGTAAAGCCCGTCTGAGGACAGCACCAGGAACCGGTCGCTTGAAGATAGCCGGTGATGAACAACAGACGAAGCACAACTTAGGTAAGGACCGTTGCCCACATAATCAACTCGAAACATCTTCAGTAGAGGTTCGTTAAAACATGGCTAAATCATACAATTTTAGTTAGAAATGGTTTCAGAAAACAACAATAAGTATTCTTCATTTCATTATTTATTCACACCATCAAAATAATTAGTACTGTGTCTGTAAGCAAATATGCTCATATTGACATCTACATTTTTACCTAGGGTATTAGGAAATAACAATGAACCAGTATGTATCTATCTTGTGTAAATCAAATTACACGTCCAATTGATTGAATTTGCAAATCAGTAATTGCGAAGTTAAAGAAAATAACATGCAATATTCAAAAATATCTTCAAGAGCGATCAGGATTAGAATCAAAAGTGCATAATAAAAATGACAAAGTCATAAACAATTTGATTACGAACTTCATAATATCAAAGTCATAAACTCTGCATCATATCATGTATACTGGAGGCCCGAAAGACAACCATTTATACCACTGCAACGGAGAAGACAGAATTTCGTTACTATGGCTGAAGTAAGGTGGAAGCGTTAGGTTACAAAATAAAATGAGCGTCGATTATTCTTCAATAAAGAAAGAAGTCTCTTCTCTAGAAAAGATAAGTAAAAAAGATAAGCGTCATATTGTGGTTGTCTTGTTTCCGGAAAAGTTCTCTGCTGAAAACAAAAGAAGATATTAGAAAAATATACGGTGAATGTAAAAGTAATTTTTTATAGCAAAGCATATATAAGAGAAATTGACGTGTCATATAGTAGTATTTTTTAAATTCATAGAATTCATAGGTTTCACAGATTTCACATTACGTAGTGTTCTGTAAATCATGTTTACTCTCTTGTAGACCGAACTACTATGAAAGCGAGTATTTGCACATGTCTTATGGCTCCTCAATTTTTTTATGCTTCTGATCTCTGACAGCTCGTTTTGCTTCGCGAGCCAACCAGACGATGGGGTTAAAGTTGAATCCACTTTCTGGGTTTTTGTTGGATCATTTCATAATCGAAGCTAAATTAGAAAGACGCAGCATGGACGTTATATTTGTCTTAGTAACCTGGTTTCATCAGTGCAATGCAAGCCAGCAAGTGAGAAATCGGATTCTTGGCATAGAACACATTATTAATGCTACGACAAAGATTATAAAAGAGAACCGTAAATTGCTGTTTGGTAGATTCCAAAAGCACCCACCTTAATTAACGGACCAAAACCTCAAAAGAGGAGGGAAACAGCGTACATGATCTGACAAAAACAGCGTGCATTTGGGAATAAGGATGCGATTTTAGCTTTTAGTGTGGTATAAGCTGCTTGGGAATCTTTAGAAACTTATAGCTCGGTTTGTGTTGTTCAAGAGATTTTCTGATTTTAATGAAAAAAAAAAAAAAAAAAAAAAAGTTTGGTGGGTTTCCATGTTGGTTTGAAGCTATTAACTAATAAGCCATTCCTTGCTCTACCTCGAGGAAATCCCACCTTGCTTTAATTCTTTTAGATATTTCATAAAACAACATGATACCCAAACAAGACATATATGCTGCTGCTTTAATTTCCCCCCTTTTCCTCTTCCCTTGTACATTGCTTAAACAGAAGGGTCTTGTCTCATCTCTGTTTCCATTTATATTCCTTCCCGTTAATGGACTATTAGGTACTGGGGAGCAAAAGCTCTCTTATGTTTTCGTACATTTCTATTTCTATTTATTCACCTTTTTTTTTTCTTCTATATTTTATACTCTAGATAATCTACCTGAATTAATTCTGCTCGCTGCTATTAAACTTCGCCTCTGAATAATAATCTGATTGTTCAATCAACCGCCAGTGGGAAGAATCAAATAAGACGGTTGTCATAGTGTTTATCAATTTACTGAATTTAGAAATGATGGTGTCAAGTGAGCTACAAGGACTTTCCATGTCCCTGGGTTCAAAGAAGCCAACCTTCCACCGTGACAAGGATTTGTGTTCCTCATTCTCCGGTAGCAGAGTGAACTTGCTTCAATCAAAGAATGTAGTATCTGGTTTTCCGCCTGGAAAATTCTTTAGTGTCACACACAGAAACACAACCCGAAGATTTATCACTATGTCTACTCTTGCAGATGTTGCAAATGACTTTATGGTAACTTAACTTTCATTTTGCTTAGCGAGCGATGTCTTAGTTTGGGTTAATTTTATAGTGACGGAAATTTTGTTAAACCTGTGAGTCTAATCTTCTTTATTTGTTCTAACCAGTACACTTGAAAGTGTACATTAATTTACCCAGATATTTTTGCATTTCAGGCCCTTCAATCACCGATACTAACAGGAAGAGAAGCCAACCCAAAGACTGTTGCATCGATCATATTAGGCGGAGGAGCTGGAACTCGTCTGTTCCCCCTTACTGAAAGAAGGGCTAAACCTGCAGTAAGTTATTAATTTCACTAATCTGTGTTTATCTTTATATTTTACTCCAGGCCTAGGCTTAAATTCATTCACCTGTATGTGATTCTCAGGTACCATTTGGAGGATGCTATAGACTAGTTGACATACCCATGAGTAATTGCATTAACAGTGGAATTAACAAAATTTACGTCCTCACGCAATATAACTCTCAGTCCCTCAACCGACACATTGCTCGAACATATAATTTGGGAGGTTGCATCAACTTTGGAGGTGGTTTTGTTGAGGTACTCAATCTTATATTATTAATTTATTATCGTTATCATTATGTTTTACCTTCCTTTTTAATTATGTCTCAGATTAAACACACTTATTGGCAAGGTATGCAGAAACTACAAAGAGTTTAATTTCTATGTACTCTTACATTGTTAATATATCAGAAATTATGGTAGTCATGATTGTAAGGTAGATAGTGTAAAATATGACACTGTATGCATACACCATTGTCTTTACTAAAATTTTGTTATGATAGGTATTGGCTGCAACTCAAACACCTGGTGAATCAGGAAAAAAGTGGTTTCAGGGTACAGCCGATGCTGTAAGACAATTCCTTTGGTTGTTTGAGGTATTGTATAAATCTTTTTCCAGTTCATAAAATTGTAGATTTGTCAGAGTAGTCCGTTTGGCCACAGAAATGCAGGTGTTTAAAGATTATGCCCTTCTTACATTTGAGTTTGTGGTACTTGAATAGGACGCTGATCATAAAAATATAGAGAACGTTCTGATATTGTGTGGTGATCAGCTATATCGAATGGATTACATGGACATTGTGCAGGTTGGTATTAGTTGTTAATTTTATGCTTTTTGCTAATTCACTTTCTATGGATATTTCAACTGATCTCACACTTGCAGAAGCATGTTAATTCATGTGCTGATATATCAGTATCTTGTCTCCCAGTGGATGGCAGGTATTCTATGTAAAGCTTGTTCTGATCCAATGTACAATATTGGTTTCTGAAATATTTATATTTTCTTCTTTTCCTTTGGTAGTCGGGCCTCTGATTTTGGATTAGTGAAGGTTGATGAAAGAGGACGGATATGTCAGTTCTTGGAAAAACCCAAGGGAGAATTGTTAAGATCTATGGTTGTTACTTTTCCAATCTCCTGTTAAAAGACTGAATAATAATTTACTGCAGTTGTCAATATCACCTGTCTCTGACTAAAGTACTTGTTTTCATAGCATGTAGATACGAGTATTTTTGGACTATCAGCTCAAGAAGCAAGAAAATTTCCATACATCGCATCAATGGGTATATATGTGTTTAAAATAGATGTTCTGCTAAAAGTTCTCAGGTAAAGAAAATTTCCCTGTTTTCCTTCCTTGTGCAATAACCAATAACCAAGCCTCATTCTAATGGGCAAGATCCAACAATCACATTAGACTCTACAAGAAAAACTTGTAATCTATTATTGTGGTTTTCATTCTTCTTTTTATGACAAATTCGCAGGGGCTGTTATCCTAATGCAAATGATTTTGGATCTGAGGTCATTCCATTGGCTGCAAGAGATTTTAATGTCCAGGTAGCTGCACAATGTAAAAACTACAAAAGTTATAAAAATTGTTTTAGCTGAAGAATTTTTCCAAATATTCTATGAATATAGTTTTTGATGAATGCATAATGATGAAGGAATGGCCCTGGATTTTATGACAGGCATGTCTTTTCAGTGGTTATTGGGAAGATATTGGGACTATAAAATCTTTCTTTGATGCGAATTTGGCTCTTATGGACCAGGTAGGTTTGTTAGTGTTTAAGTTATAGGTCTGAATCAGAAAACAAAATCCACTGAGTTTACACAAGCTGCAATTTATTGTTCTTCCATGTTGAAGCCGCCCAAGTTTCAGTTGTATGACCAGTCCAAGCCTATTTTTACTTGTCCTCGGTTCCTACCACCAACTAAAATGGAGAAGTGTGAGGTAAATAAAACTATTAAATTTAGTCCATATACTTCAATTTACGTGATTCTGACAGAAACTAATGAGACTGTGCAATAACTTCAATTGTAGGTAATTAACTCTTTGATTTCAGATGGTTGCTTTTTGAAAGAGTGCACAGTAGAACATTCCATTGTGGGAATTCGATCACGGCTTGATTCTGGAGTGCAGATAAAGGTAATCTTCCTTTTCTTTTAGAATTGAGATCACATTCATATGGGAGTGAATCAGTATTTTTTCCTGTTCAATTTCTCTTAACCTGACATGAAACCATATGAATCACATTTACAAACACTTTTCAGGATACCATGATCATGGGTGCTGACTATTACCAGACAGAAGCTGAAATTGCTTCTCTTGTAGCAGCGGGAAATGTTCCAATAGGCATTGGGAAAAATACAAAAATTGTGTAAGAATCCAGAAAATGCTTTCAAGTATTTTCACATTCTACCGCATACTGCATGAAAAAATTTGCATGCTGTTGAATTATACTAATCATTACATTTGCCTGCTACTCTGTTTTTATAACTCTTGTGCGAATCTTATATGCAGGAATTGTATAATTGACAAAAACGCAAGAATTGGAAACAATGTAATTATTGCAAACAAAGACGTAAGTAATAACTTAGTTGTCAAAGTTCTCTACTTTTGGAAGTTATTTCTTCTCATTCTTCATGTTTTATTGGGGCAAATGATTCCTTCACTTATGGTTAATTTCATGATAGCATCCTTTTGAGAACGAATAATTAAGAATAGTTCTAAAAAATTATTAATAGTATTCTTTCTTTTTTTTAGAAAAGAATGATTAAGAATATATACTTTGTTTGGTATAAAAGAAATTGTCTTTAGTACCATACCATGTAAAATCATCATGAAAGAAAAGAGAGAAAGAGAGGGGATACCGCTAAAAAAACAGTGAAAGAGAAAACACCTTTTTCTATGAATGGTTTAAATTATTGACTTTGTACTCTTTTTGAAAAAATCACATTCTCTGATGAATTAATACGTGTTACACTTTAATTTCTTTTAATCTGAACTATGTCTTTAAATGCAATTTTTTTCTTCTGCTTTTGCAATTCACAATTCTCTGGCAATTTTTTTGTTCATTAGGGGAGTTAAAAGATAAAATAAAAATTATCAAATTTTAAATTTGATAATAAAAGTGTGAAGAATTTAATTATATCTTCCAAAGTCTTAGGGTGAGAATAAGTCAGCTTTTAGGTTATTTAAAAAATATGTTAGGTTTAATAAGTCATCGATTTATGTAAAACATACATACGTTTTTATTAATACTATACATGTTAATTATATATTTATTCATATTTAAAATGTAAAGTTGTTGACATTGAAGAATAAATCTTTGTGTCATTTAAACGTTTGTTTCAAGATATGTTTTCAACGAAAAGCTAAATGAAGTTACTTTGAACATAACTCTAAAAGAGATATGCTTCTATACTTACAATTAATTTTCTCGAATGTTAATCATTCTTTTCAGAACAGCTTTGCATAGTTTAGGGTGATTTAGCGAAAGGTGGTGTTATTATTTTTTGATTAGAAGATTTAGTGACAGTTGTAGTTGTGATGCAGAATGTGCAGGAAGCAGACAGAGGATCAGAGGGGTTTTATATTCGATCAGGAATCGTTGTGGTGTTAAAAGACTCTGAAATAATCAATGATACAATCATTTAATCACCACTTCACTCCCAGGTGCTCCCAAATTACAGCATCACTTCAATTTTTCACTCAGAATAAATTCTCCAGTCCTGGAAATAAAGGGCTATCTCAAGCATCAATTTTTGAATCTTCAATCATGGGAATCAAAGAAACTACACATTCATTTCACTTCCCTCAACATTTTTGTTGGCTCATTCAATAGAGCTCCCAACAAAATTGTGCGGCAATCAAATTCTTTATACCTTTATTTGTATGGCTCATATAAGCCCAAATGGTTAAAGATTAGTTCAGATTATTTGCAAGATTGAATATTACTTTTAGTTCAAAAGAAATCGGTCACAGAAATAAAAGAAGCATATCTCATTCTGGTTTAACCAACAACTTTAGAGTTCATTTTTTCCAATCTCTAACTTTTTTAGGAATCTTCCTTGCAACCACTCTAGTCTACATTGCAGGGTACAGTTCCATGCTAACAACTTCTTAACATTTCTTGCTTGTCCATTACAAACACCTCAATGCTTTATCCTTATTTTACCAAATCTCACCCACATATAAAGATCCTTTTGTACTTTTCTCTATTAGCCACAAAATTTGTTTATGAAGCAATCTTGCAGTTAAAGCAATGAACCTTGAATCTGCATGCATCAGTGTTAATCCTTTATGAACTGACTTTTACTATAGTTAACCTTGAACCAATACTAATACAAAACAACACAGACTTCTAAATTTAATTGCTTTATTGTTTTGTACAGTAGCATCACAGAACAGAGAATAATGTTATCTCAATTTTCACTGTATTCTTCTCTCCGCCTTGAATATTGGAGACTTCCATTAACCAAAAGAAACTGAAGCACTTTTCATTAGTATTAGAAAATTTCAATTAACTGGAAATCTACCATTGAAGACAGTAACACAAGGCATGCATTAGTCTGTCCCTTTCACCATATTCTCTTTCACATAAAAAATCATGTTAAAATTCAACACCATCATCCTTTATAGAGTGAAGGTTTAATTCATGTTTTTGGAGTCATCACTGTCCTTAACAGCATCATCTTCCTCCAGAAAACTTTTCAGTAAAAAACATCAGACAACTTCCTTAATTTTTTCTGGATTCACGCTCCATCTCCCATTTATTTCCATCCCATAATTATTCCCCCTTTGCATATTTGTGCTAGTAATAAGAATAATGCAGGGTTTCCATCATCACCGACTTGCAACCACTTTATTTTTTATTTTTTCGCCTAATCATGTAATGAATTGAGTAGGCTCAAAACTCAGTTTAGCTACCTCATTTATTAATTAAAAGGGTCCGTTTGAGTTTTCAATTTTGATAGAATTGATCTCTGTAGCATTTATTTTGAGAAAACCAATTTGTATTTCCGTGTATTACGACATCTCAGCTAGAAATGAATTGATGAAACATGATTTTATTTGGTCGCTAAACTCAAATTGTTCTGGAGTAAACAATTATCAGTATATAATTTTTTTATCTTACCCCCAGAATTAACCCGAAGGAAAGCTTAATTTTTTGCTTAATATCTATAATCAAATATACATATCCACCACAGAAATATTGAAAAAGGAAAGGCACTTGCGTGATTCAAAATCATGAATGCTGTACAAGTCACAACGAAATGAACATTCACTTTCGTATATAATAAGGAAAATGCTTACAAACTGTCCCTGATATATGATTGGACCCATATATGTTATAATTCTTTCACTCGCTTAATTTGTTCACACCACATGGTATTTTCCTAGGAACACTTCCAGTAAGGGGAATATATGTTGTAACATATATAAAGATGGTGGAATTTAATGAACTAAGAAATACTTGACATTTTGTGGGATTGTTGATCAATAATTCTGGTAGTTGAAGGACTGTTCTGGAAGACAACTTCATAACCATCATAGAAATTGTCCATTCCCTGAGCCATGAGCTGCCAAAAAAGCCCTCCGGCACAGGGTCCCCCACTCAAAGCATTACTGTATATTGCATTATACATTTTGCTCAAGTAACTGTCCCTTTCAGCCACACTGTATGACCTACAAGACTTCCCAAATTCACCAACAACAACAGGTTTCCCAAGAACATTTTTCGAATACTCAATGTGTGTTTCTAGCCACTTGTCAACAAATGCAACCTGAGCAGCTTCATTTGAACCGGGCATCCTGCAAGTACGTGGTATTATAACTTATTATCACTTTTCTTCATTTATAAGTGAAAACATGATCATTATTATATGTCGTACGTACCATTGTTCAGGGTAGAGATGCATGGTAGCAAAATCGACATGATGAACTAGGTTGTTAGAAATGAAATCAGTGCCAATAAGTTGGTACCCAGGATTGATTTGTTTTTTATCTTCACCGTAGAACCCTTCCAGTCCTATTTCAAGCAAATGATTGCTATCGATGGATTTGACGTATGCACCCATCTCAATCACCCATTCCTGCAAACGCATATAGTAATATTCTCAGTACCATATATAATATAATTATATATATGATCTATATTAGAAATAATTAACCATCAAGTATAATTCTTTTTATATATTCTAAAGAATCGGTTAATCAATGTCCACATCGCAGCGATAGTATTGAATTTGGCTCTTCCAAAATCGGTGGCCTGTTCCATTTGGGAATCTTGAATTGAAGGAAAGGAATAAGATGAGACAAGTGTAATTATATACATGCAATACTGTCAAACAAAAGCAATCACATATGTGTTGCGTATGTGGCCAGTTATTGTGCACACATGTACTATGATGTTTGGTGATATCTAAACTATATAGTAGTATCGCACGAGAGCAACTGAGAAAGGACCTGAATAACTTTTCCGGTGTTGTCGTGTTGGCAACGGGGTTCATTCATAAGTTCCCATGCAAATATGGCAGGATCGTCCTTATATGCCACCCCACTTACTGTGTTTTTTCTTGTCAGCACGGCCTGCATATATATTTGTAAACCACAGAAATAATTACCAATTTAACTAACAAAGTGAATTATTAGATTGATTAGTGTTTCGATAGAAAGCATTAAACGTGTCATTTGGTAATAATATATAGTTTGACAGTGAAATGGTGATGTAGATGTTTATAGAACGTAATTATGGTTGCGACGGCAGAAACTACACGCAAAGAATTAGGTGGTCCAGCAGTACTATATGGTGGTGCATGCATGGTTGGATATGGTTACCTTGATATGGTTTTTGAAGTGTTGTCTGGCTAAAGGATGCGTGAAGAAATCATCTTCACTGTTCACGTACTCACCATGCTCCTTCACCCATTCCACATACTGATTTTTCCCACCAAAATCCTTCCAGTTGTTCACCAAGCTCAGTATCAATCGTACTCCATTTTTTCCCGCTTCAGATATCACAAAGTCCAATCCCTACGCAACACGCATGCACTACTTCATCACCATGAAATTTCATTACAAAGAAATGTTAATGGAAGATGGATTCAGTTAATATATATATACATATACTAACCCTGAATACTTTCTCGTCGTATGAACCAGGAGAAACCTGAAGGGCTCCGTAAGCTCCGTCGTTGAAAGCCCAGGTTCTGGCAACGGTTAAGCCATGGCTGGAAGCTTGTTGCAAAACGGAAGTGACCTTTGGCCTTGTTGATGGGTCAGATGCCATTAACATTAACCAGTAAGCGTTGAATCCGTTGAAGTAGAAACGCTTGTTGTTCAGAACAAAGTTGGTGCCGCTTCGTCGAACGAAGCCACCATTCTGAACTAAATTGCGTGTTGTGTCATGAACATTAACAACACCTTCCTCGCACTGTACATTTTGAACAACCACCATGGCCACCATAACAGCACCCATCAAGACCATGCTTTTGAGACCTCCATGCCAACCCATTTTATCGCTTCCTGATCATGACAATAAAATACATCACTACCAATGCTATATATATATACTATTTAACGTAAGTAACTATATATGCATATTATGATAATGGTTTTTAAATCAGCTAAGTAAAAAAAACAGTATTTTTTATGCAATAAACTTCTAAGAAATATACCTATGTTTAGAGGTCACAAACCCCCTCAGTTTAAGAAATATAAAAATTAAATTTTAGACTTTTAAGTTTTAGAAAGCAAAATACCATAATATATTGGAACTTGAACTCAAGTCCAGATAAAATTTAGTTTTTTTTTTTGTTTGACCTGCTATTGTTTCAAATGTATGACAGACACAACAACATATTTTATCACCTCTACTTATTTTATAATAAATTCTCTTTCATCTTTTCCTTTCTCTCATGCAGAATTTGTTATAAAGACGTAGCATTAAAATAATAAAACAGTGGCAGTGCAATTCACTAAAAATAGTGACTGTTGATTCCACATCTAATAAAACTAAGTGTAATCAATTCCATTTTTAAAGTATTATTTTCTCCTGATACTCACCGAAATAAATAAATAAATAAAATAAGTAAAATTTTCAAATATTGAACGGCATACTAAATATTTCTCAAAGTATAAAAATATATTGACATAAAAGCTAAATAATGAATATTGAAATACTTTGAAAGATATTTAGTAAAGAAAGTGGTGGCTGAGGAAACAGAAAGAGAGAGTAGCTAGGACGGCAGAGCATAAGCTTTATTGAAAAGAGAAAGAAGAAGAGTTTGTGGGAAATGGCATATTCTTGGGGCTTTATATAGTTATAAAGAGACACATACACAACAGAAGAAGGGTTTCACTATTCCAGATATGCATTGAAACAGTTTTAAATAATTAGGTACATGTCATTATTTTAAAACTTTAAGTTTGAGTTAGCAGTTTAGAATTTTGTAATTTATTTTATGCACACTCTTTTAATTCTCTTCATGCTTCAAAGAGATACAATATATATTTATGACTATATTCTACGCAAACCCTTGTAAGTATACGAGTTACGATGTAATTCATGCATACCAAACACATCTGATTGAAATGGGTACTCTGATAGATATAAAAACGAAAACTTCTACAATTATTGGTAGTCAAAAGTTAACTTCTTAAAAGAGTAAATTAAAATAAGAACTAATTCAAATGCTATTCATTTTTCTTCGCCAGATAAATTTTGTATTCAGTACTCAATATATACACACTCAAATCCTGTATTGTCTTATAAAAGAAACAACAACAACATGCGATTTATTTAGATTAAGTGGTTCGAAACTATGCATGATAAAATCTTGGTTTTATCTTGAATTGGCCACGTCATGAACTAGTCAGAGTTGGATATATGTGCCATTGTTTTCTGACAGTTTTAATCAACAAACAATATTATTACAGAGAGTATCCTAAAATTCTGATAGAGTAACTCGTTACAGTGTTCATCAACATCACCAGTTAAACGTATTTTCATATAATGAATGATATTTTTTTCACGCCTTGATGGGGTTTTATTTATATCCAGAGAGAAAACAAAAATAAGAAGAAAAAAAAAAGAGGGAAAAAATATAGTATGATAACAAAAAATAGAACTATTCTGATGTCTATCCAGAATAATCACACATCGTTTAATACTTATCCTTATATCCATTACAGAGGAGTCTCTTCAATTTCTGTGTCTCTGTCAAATAATTTGATGCTATTTTGTATAGAGAAAAATAAGAATACACTCTTTTTTTTTTTTAAAAGTTGATACTTGCGTTGCGTAACGTCCAAAAATGGAAACAAGTGTTTGGAAGGATAAGAGGAGAAGCTAGCCCCACCAGCTTAATTGAAATGCCATTTTTTCAATAAATTTCCTTTGAGAAAAAGGAAAAAATGGAAAAGAAGATGAGATGCAGTTGTGAACAGCTGGTTATTTTGGTCCCACAGCTTGGATTGTGAATGGACCAAACCAAAACCCATTAATACACACCCAACAATGCAGATAACCCTTTTCTTAAGACTCTTGATTGGTAATGTGCATTCGGTTCTCTCGTATTAGCGACACGGTTAAATGAAAATAACATGGATAATGCTAATGACTGAACCCTAAAACTGTTGATTTAATTAAAAACGTAAACAAAAGTTCATAATACAACATATATGTCTGCGAATTATGATATTTGTCTCAAACTTTTTTATTTTTGTCATAACTGTTCAGCACGTCTTTTCCGTAAGCATACATCGATTGGTCAGTTTAACAACATCCACCAATTAGTTCGTTATTATCCCTTACAACGAAAATTTGAAAAATAAAACACACCCCTAAAGCCATTGTTATCCTTAAGAGATAATGTCGAGAAGCCATTTCCAAAAGCGATTTCAATAATCATCTAACACCAAACCAAAAACGGTCCCAGCATCTTCAAAAACTTGTAATTATCTTTTCTTAACCTAACTTTTTTAAGGGAAATATATTTATGACATGACTCCTGCAAAAAACTCTTATATTTTTTATTGTAATATCATTAGACGTTAATAATTAAAAAAAAAAACGTAAAAGTAAAAAGGCGTTTCTATGTGTTTCGAGATATATATATATATATATATATATTATTTTATTTTTCATGGTCTATCTTTTTATTTTCAATTAATACAAATATAATCATCACAACACAGGTTCTTTTCTCTGGTAGGATTCGTTTAGACTGAAAGAAAACTTTTCCTGAGTTGCTTTGCTTGGTGTGGGCCTTTCTTATTTGGGCCCATGTACTTCTCAACGCGTAACTGTTTCTACGGGCATTAACATAATACTATTCATTATTAATTAAGAAATGGTCTTTCTAACAAGAATTCTCAAGGTAACGTTCAAGCAAATACTTTACTACAAATACACTTTATTATGTTCCTTTAGTTGAAGTGTAATGATAATTTTGGTTTTAATTGTTCGATTTTGTTCTGCAATTTTGAAAATATGATAACTTTAGTCTTATTGTTAGTTTTTAGCATCTCACTTTTAATATATATATATATATATATATATATATATATATATATATATATATATATATATATATATATATATATTATATTTTATAA
>Ga0214545_1009040_pt1 | contig 15442 bp, 6 predicted proteins | sample CNSS4metaG_FD_160064 | JGI IMG/M metagenome (GOLD analysis project Ga0214545, IMG submission 160064) | Root nodule microbial communities from cowpea collected in UCLA plant growth center, Los Angeles, California, USA - CNSS4 | ecosystem: Host-associated > Plants > Roots > Nodule | place: USA... | reverse complement strand
TTGTTGTTGTTTCTTTAACATTTTTTTTTATTTTTGTTAAGAAACTAGCTCATACAAACTATATTCAAAAATAAACAATATTAAAAAGGATTAAATATGTTTTTGATCTCTTAATTTTTAGTGAAAAATTAGAATTAGTTTTTCTACAAAAACTTTGGTCTAATTTAGTCCCTTAACTATAGAAATACATCAATTTAGTCTTTTTAACTAAATTTTGTTAAATTTATTTGACATTTCAAACACATTTCATGATAGTTTTTAGTTAAAATTGAAGCAAAAATGTATCAAATGATGTAAACAATTAAAATATTATCATAAAACGTGTTTGAAATGTCAAATAAACTTAACAAAATTCAGTTAAAATGACTAAATTCACATCTTTCTGAAGTTGTGGGACTAAATTAGACTAAAGTTTCAAATAATGACAAATTCCAATTTCCAATAAAAATTAAGAGAGAAAAACATATTTAACCCTATTAAAAATTAGTAAATAGTTATAAAAATACATTAAAATGATGTTTACGATTTAAATTAGAATATTATTTTTGTCTTGTTCTTTTGGTTTATGGTATACTTATAAGCTAATTTCCAATGCCTTTCTCATTGATTCTTGTCATTATGTGGTTGTGGATAATGTAGGAAATTATCCGTATTTTTCCATTTATTGATAAGGGATATATACAAATTATCATCTATAATTTAGGTTGTCATTATAATTGACAAGCTATAATTTAGGTTAATATTTAGACAATTAATATTACAAGATATTATCAAAATAATAACAAATTGTTTTACATAATAATATCTATCAATATTTATCACACCTCCACAATCAAAGTGAGAGATTAACATGTGCTTAGACTATTTTGAAAAGCTTCAAAGAGTATGCACAGAGTTTTGGTGAAAATTTAGCAATTTGATAATGTAACGGACCATGAATGACACAAACCTCGAACAAGCAACTTTTTCACATACAATGAAACTTAAAAAAGTGACAAATCTTTACCAACAATTTTGGAGGGTCAAAATATTATATACGTAAAATTTATATATTTGATCATTGTCACTAATACAACAAAAGTAAATAATTTAGTATTGAAATCTTCTTGGATGTTTATCCACATAAAAATGATAATTTTGAAGTTGTATTTTATATAAACAAATCATTAGTATCTTCAAAATAGGAGAAGAAGTTGAATTTGTATTGTTTTCATTTGCATATATAAAAAAATTGTACTATGAGAATAATATTTCACTATCAAATAGAATAAGGAAGAATTACCCTTTTCTCTTCAAGAATGGAACATAAAAATGAGAAATGAAAGCAAAATAATGAGTGACATGCTTTATACATAATAAAAATTCACCCAATTTCATTCCCAATAATTTTCATTATAATACACAAAATTTGAAAAGTTTAGAGGGCCTGGGGCACCCCTAACTCCCATTAATATTTGCCCCTGAACAAGAAGGTTTTGAATCCAACAAGATTTAGAAATAATATTAGTTACTCCTCTACATTCAACCTTGACACTGGAACAAGATAATGTAGGTTGCAGTTTGGAGGATCAAAAAATTATCACTGAAGAAAACACAACATTTGAAGGTCGATTGTCTAATATCCAAACATCCACCCTAATCTACATTTTGTGTAAGAGAGGAGCCTACCAATATTTGATTTTTACAAATGCAAGCCAAAATCAATAGTTCTTTGAATGCAACGTAAAATATGCTTGATAGCATTCATGTGTGCTTTCTTGGGATCATGTGTGCTTTCTTGGGATCATGTGTTTGAAGGCAATCTTGTTGCATTATAGGGATGTCTAAACGGGCCAGCCTAGCCCATTTAGGCCTGACTTGTTTTCCTCCAAAATCGGGTTGGGTCGGGCCAACCTGACACCTAAAAACGGGTTAGGAACTTCAACCCATCCCACCAATGTACAAGGTGGCGGGCTGGTGGGCTAGCCTGTTTGTGCATTGACTGCAATGGCACGTCATTCTTAGTCAAGCACCACACCTTTCACAACAGACACAACCACGTAGAAGGAGAAGAAGAAAGAAGTAAAACGATTCTCAAAGCAATGGTTTCTTTATTATATTTAATTTTACATTTTACTATTTATTAACATTAAATGACATACTTTATAAAAAATAAAAATTCACATAATTTAATTCCCATGAGTTTCCATTATAATGCACAAAATTTGAAAATTTTGGAGGGTCTAGGGCACCCCCCGACTCTTATTAAGATCTGGCCTTGAACAAGAAGGTTTTGAATCCAACAAGATTAAGAAACAAAATTATTTACTCCTCTATATATTCAACCTCGACATTGGAACAAGATAATGTAGGGTTAGTTTTGAGGATCAAGAAATCAAGTTATCACCCAAGAAAACACAACATTCTAAGGTTGATTGTCTAGTATCCAAACATCCACCCTAATTTAGATTTGTGTAAGAGAGGAGCCTACAAATATTTGATTTGTACAAATGCAAGCCAAAATCAATAGTTCCTTTCTTGGGATAATGTGTATGAAGGAAAACTTGTTACACTTTAAGGATGTTAAAACAGGTCAGTCCGGCCATTTTAGGCCCGACTCGTTTCTAACCCTCCAAAATTGGGTCACGTTGGGACGACCCGACATTTGAAAATGAGTTAGGAACTTTAACCTATCCTTCCAATGGACAGGGTGGCGGGTTGGCGGTCTAGCCTGTCTATTCACTGACTACAACGTCATCTTGTTCTTAGGCGTGTACCACACCTCTCGCAATAGATACAATCATGTAGAAGGAGAAGAAAGAAGTAAAATGTTGCTCACAACAATGGTTTCCAATCCGTAATCAAATTGAAATTTCCAATTTGCGAAATTCCCAACGAAATCAAAATTACCTTAATCGCAAAATCCCCAAATAGCAAAATCCCTAAATAAAAAAATCCCCAATCTTTAATTTGTAAAATCACCAATTGCTATTAGAAATGAAATGGAAGAAAATGTTACAACTGAATGAACAAAGAGAAATACAACGTCAGTTATGATCTTAGGTGATGAAAACAGACCTTTGAGGAAAACTTAAGTATTTGATGATCTCTCACCCATATAAGAGGAAGACATGACCAAAATAAGAAAAGAGTGGACAAACTATCTCTTCAAACATTTAGTATAAGATTACGTTTTGATTAGTTTTTTGTTTTAATTTACTTATTGTTTTTATTCATTATATATTTCTTTTAAAATGTACTAGAAATGTCATATTTGAAATATATATGTTGTTTTAGGGTTTTTTTTTCTAGTTTTCAAGTTTTAGTTTAGTGACTAAAAAGTTTAATTTTTTTAAAAGAACTTGCAAAATTCACATTTGTTATAACATTAACAAACATAAATTTACTTCTTTTCATATTATAACTGACATAAATTTTGACACAAAATATACTAAAAAAAGTCAAAAATTATGTCTATTATAAATTTACATATGTTATAAATGCATCAGACGTAAATTTACGTATGATCCTGATTTAGGTCTAGATCTTAATTAGACATAAAGAATATACAATATCAAATATAAAAAACTGATTTTGTATTATATAAATGATTTTTCAAGTTCAATATAAAGAATTAATATTAATTATTTCTTAAAAGACTGGTTATTTTGTTTTTGTCAAAGCCAAATCCTCATACAAATAAGCTTTGTTCAACAAAAGATGGGTTACGGATTTGTGATGATGCAAGGAATTTAGAATTCATGCGGGATTTGAAGTTAAGCAAGTTTATTTGAAACTGTGCTCCAGCTGAAAACTAGAAATGTAGCTTTATATTTGAGATTGAACTACAAAAGTTAGTTTTTACAAGTTTGTCTAGGAGATATTGATTAGTGACCTAAGTTTTGACCCTCAAAACTAATGTTTTCATTTATTTTTCAAAAGGTCAAATAAGTTTTTTTAAATAAAATAAAATAATAAGATAATTTAAACACATATTTTTAAAAGGAATTAAATACTAAAATAATAAGCTAGCGTAGAACTAATCAACTGTAAACACAATTTCTTTATAATAATTAATTAATAAAATAGTAAATTAATATCAAATTAACCAATACTTTAATAAATTTTATTTATAAAAATAAATAATAAAAATAGTAAATTGTGTGTGATTTTAAACTATATAAACTTTTTTATTTTAATTTTTTAAGCACTAACAAAATTATATTAAGGATTAGCTAAAAAGGACCAATTTTGAATATCTTAAATTCAACCTATAAATTCCATTTTCTTTATTTTGATGTTTATGTAAATTTTTGCGTTTTCTAATTTGAGTTTTTAAGTAATAACTTCAAAATTAAGAAATAAAGGTAAAGTTTAACTAAACTTTTATGTATAAAATTTATAATCCTATCTCATTGTGTGTCCATATAAGCAAAATCATTCCTTCTATTTTGGTTTGGGTGTTTCGTCACATTCCACAAACGAGAACCAGAAGAAGTTAATAATTTTACAAGAAATCAGGGGAAAAGACGCACACAAACACGTTAAGGTAGAAAAATCGGAAAGCACCACACAAATTGGCAAGCATCCACCGAATGACGTGACATCCTAATTCAACTTCAATGATCTTTCTAGACGTTGGAAAAAATTACAAGTTTGTAAATAGTGATACTAATAATAATATTAATCAAAATACTAAAAGAAACAACTCGCAAGAATTGTTATGTATGAAATCTATCTCTGTCTAGAAATTGACTAGAATTATTAACCTATTCAATCATGTTATGGATTTAGATGTCATTAACCAAATATAAACTAGTGACTTGGTAATTATAAGGTCAATTTTTTACGCAGTCTTTCCACTTGTGTTATTAGGTTGACCAAGAAAACTATCTGGTACCTTAATTATTGTATTTACGTGTCCCTAAGTGCTGGAAATTTCAGTTGTAACCAAAAGTCAGAATTCAAATACATCAAAATTAATGACAAATGACCATTTCCTTTTACTATCAAACTTGTGGGCACCATTAAGTTAGGATCACTCATCCATCATATAAATATCCAACCCTAACCCTAAATGTTATGTAATCACCCTCCTTAAACCATCAATCACGCTGAATGGTAGATGGTTTTCTCTTTGATTTGGTGGCTTTTGCTTATTCATCTAACTTTCTTTATCACATCCTATTGCTGAAGATTATATGAGGCTAAATTATATTTTATAAGCAGTTTATCTTCTATAAATTGAGTTAAACTAAGTATATTTATTTATTTATTTCAAGTTTATCTTAATAAAATTTATTGACATTTAGTAGTAATTACTGTCGGATTATTATTGGATTATTTATTAATGTTTAGTTCTAGACTCAAAATTTATAAACCTCGATGTAAGATGTGTTGAATGTAAGGCTCAGTTTTCTGCCTTAATATTTTAAGAACTGCCTTAAAAACTGTTGGGCCTAAAGGCTGGCCCAAAGGATAAAACTCACTCCTAAGTCTGTCCTAACTTACACTTCTACTCACTTTCAGAGAACCTTGAGCTGCAGTCGTCGACCCCTCTACTAGGGTTTGTTTCCACACCGTTGTCAAGTTCGCTTAAGCTCTTTCCTACTCAACGTAAGTTACCCTTCGTCTCGTACCATCCCTCCCTTGCTATGTTTTCGTATTTTTCCCAGTTAGGGTTTTGTAGAGAGCTCATCTTATGTTTTGTTCCACTATTTTTCCAGTTCCCTATTGTTCCGGAGCTGTTGTGCTCACTCTTGTGGTGTCGAGGTCCCCTGCTAACCCCTTTCCAAGTAAGGGAAGCTAGGCCCTATTCTTATAGTTCGATTTTTTGTCGATTCTATTGTTGTGCTGCGATTTTATGGCTGGTATGTTATTGTGAGAGAATAAAACGTCTTGGTATGTTGTATGGAATTGTGGGTGTGACTGATGTAGGGAAACAGTGGTGACAAACGCGTTTTCTCGCCCAAGCGAGCCTGTCTCGCCCAGGCGAGACTTGTAGAGACAGCCCAGATCATACTTGAGCTCTCGCTCAGGCGAAGAGCTCTCGTTTGAGCGAGGCATCTCGCTCAGGCGAGAGGGGCTAGCCTAAGCGAGAACGTGTGAGAACTTTGGCTCGTCGCTGCGGTTTTTAGCCCAGGCGAGGGACTTTGTCTTTGGGCGAGGGGTGGCCTCGCTCAGGCGAGGAGGGGCTCGCCTCAGCGAGAATTCTCGTTCCAACAACCCTCACTGTTGGTATTCTTGCCCAAGCGAGGGCCTGCCGCTTGAGCAAAAGAGCCCTTTCGCCTGAGCGAGGGTTCCTGGCCTGAGCGAGGCTGATGCATGTATTGGTGTGATGTTTGTTGTGTTTTATATATTGACTGGTGATCTACTACATAATTTCATTACCCTGTTTAAAGCATGAATGAGTTAAGTATGCAAGAACTGTGTGATCTTTGGATTGAAAATGATGGGTTGGATATGATCTTGTTTGTGATCTAATTGAGATGGTTGGTATCAATGTGGCATGGTATTAATATGAGATGGAGTTCCATATTCATGGTTTGAAAATAATGGATTGGTATGGATTTTACTAGGAATATGAAAGAGGTGGATTATGAGGAACTAGTATGTGATATATATATATATATATATATATATGTGTGTGTGTGTGTGTGTGTGTGTGTGTGTGTGTGTGTGTGTGTGTGTGTGTGTGTGTGTGTGTGTGTATACATGTTAAACCCTTCTTGGTTGATTGAGAATGATTGGTCCGTGTCAGTGCGTAATTTCTTGGAGCCTCTAGGTGAGACTTTCAGGGTCGCGCTTCAGTGGTCGAGACGTAATTCCATGGCCCCTATTAGTGGGTGTCCATGGTGGTGCCCCATCTATATGGTCTGGTAAGGATTCAAGGTAAGGTTGCATCCTAACACTCTAAGGAGTCAGTTAGTTTCACTTAGAGCGGACTGACTCCTGTGGTGAGAGTAGCAGGAGGCCTGAAACTCATTAAAGACTAACCTTGTATGTGAGGGAATTTATTCATTGTAACACTTGTAACACAAAGCTTGGGGGTGAGCAGAGGTATCCACTACAAGTGCAAGCATCCGCTGAATCTGGCTAGATTATATGTAATCCGGATGAGTCGAGTCGAGTCTTAGTGTATTGGTTGGGTGTTGTATGTGTAGATGACTACGAAAATATATCTGATTGCATGCTAAAATCTTTTGGCTCTAGCTTACCCTTTTGCTTGTTTGTTTGCTCTGTATGTTGTTCTTCTACTTTTGCGATGATCATCAAATTGTTGATGGGAACAGATGTGAGAGGTACTTGTGGTCAACAGGGAAGAGATGATTCCGCTGCATAGTCTTCTTGGGCTGGACTTCTTCTTGGGTTTTTCTTTAGGGCTATGGCCCATGTACTTGATCATCTTTAGATTTCTTTACGATTCTAGTAAACTATTTGACTTGTTTCTTTTTGGGCATCGTGGTGTGCCTTGGATTGTAAGGAGTGGTGTTTAAACTCCGAGACTGGGCTAAGATATTATTTTTAGTGTAATGCTTCCTTTAATTTCGTTTATTAAATTAAATGAGGCGTTACATTGAATATCTCATAACGAATATACACTTTATAACTACGAACCCTAACAAAAATACTTCATCAACAATCAATTTTAGTGACAAAAAGTTATAAGTCACTATAATGGTTAATTTAGATACCAATTTACAAAATAAAAAAATTATTGGTTACTAAAATAGACACTATTATGATTAAAAAATTATAATTGATTTTTAAATTGGTCACTAATTAATTAGAGACTAATTTAAAAACTAATTTCTCTGGTAGAAAAAAATCTTGATTGTTAATATTTGGTGATAAATTTTCTTTTAATAGCTAAAATCTTGGTAACTAAATTTTAGAACCCAATTTAGTGACAATTTTAATATTTTATTTAAAATATATAGTAATTATTTTAGTAACTAATAATTTTTTATTTTAATAAATTACTATCTAAATTGATCATTATAATAATTAATAACTTTTAATCATTAAAATTAATTATTAATAAAATTTTAGTGAAACAATTTTTTTAAGATAAATTAACTAAAAGTTTATTTCTCAATAATATATCCTAAAAAAAATATATATATATATATATATATATATATATATATATATATATATATATATAAAATATAAATAATGAAAAACACAAAAACGCACACAACTTGTTTTCTACCAAAGCCTGGAATATATCCATCTCCTTTTAGTGGGACTGTGTAGAAAGGAAAAAGATTTGTGTTTCACCAACTCCACACCTTCAAGCCTTATCCAAATCTACATTAATTTTCTATGCGATGTAACTCATTCCAAATCACAGATAAAAGACGAATCATTAATTTACTTTACTCTTCTTTTTCTTGGAGTTGGCTATGTCCCCACCCATGCATATATAATAAATATCTATGTATCTAATTGCTTTAACTTCATCTTCAAAATTCTTTCACTCATCCCAACTTGTTTTTTATTCCTCCACCAACTTGTGTTATGCGTAGAGATATGAAAGTGTAACAAAAGATAAAAAAGAAGAAGAAGAAGATTATGCTTGGAGGCTGCGTTTGTTAATTCGTTTCATGTATATCTTCATGTCATGGTTCACCTACCATGTTAATTAAACCCTTTGCTTCTTCTCTACTTACCCGTGAAAGTTAGATCATGTGTGCAATGCTTTCTCCAACCAGTCCCATCATTTTGCTTGGTTTCTTGTGAAACTTAATTAAACAATCACATTACCAGGAAGATGATGATAAAATAAAAGCATTCCTAATATCTTCCACTAATTAATCATTAATAAATGTCTAAAATCATTTGATTTTGCAGTTTAGTCTTTTAAAAAAATGCCGCCTAATTTGAGTGATCAATTGAAGGGTTGTTAAAGCTTCTTCTTCCAACCCATGACATGACGTATATGATAATTGATTAAACAACTACATTTATTTTCCTTCATGCCACAGCTTCTTCTTGTGGGGCATTTTATCGTTTTTATATTTATTTCTTTCTAATTCTATCAGTCTTATTTCATTGTTTGCAAGTATCGTTTCTGAATAATATTAAACATATAAATTTCTAACCTGAATACTTTTTTCCTCCTTTTATGATTTTCTATACATATGAAATTTGAAGAAAAAAAAACAATAGAAGTCAATCCAAACTTAGTTTATTCGAGTTCTTTTTTTTATGGTGAAACTCAATTGATGATAACTTGTGTGGTCCTCCTATTTTTTCAAGGATATTTATTTGGACCAGCTCAAGTTTACGAAAAAAATGAACAAAACAATAATAAAATAAATGAAAACAAACAGATGTTTTTATCATATTTTTTAAAATAAGTATTTAATTGAGTGTGAATGAAGCTGGTGCTTTGGTTATACAAAGACAACAGATTCAAATCCAATTGTATTAGAATGATAGAATATGATAAGATCATAATCTGATTATATCATATTCTTCAGCTTTAATCAACCTATTATCATTCGGCAGCTAGGATAAAAAAGTCAACTGAAATTCGACCGTAATTCAGCACACAATATATTGTTCTTTTGAAAAAAAAAACATTTTTAAATTAAAAAATGTCTTAAAAAAATCTTATTATCTTTTTAAGCACAAAAAGAATCCTCCAGTAACAAGTTAATATATTGGTCATTATAAATTTCATAAAAGTATTTACTTATTTATATATTATTAAAAATACTTTTTTCTCAAATACCCGTGAGAGGGAATAATCATGAAACACCTACATTGATGATTGGGTTAAACAAAAGGAATTTAAAATGAGGTCGAATGAATTTTTTGTTACATCCAATTGAATCCAACCACTCTTCATTGAGTGGGTTCAACCAATTAACATTTGGATTATATTTTTTGTTTTTAAATTTTCGAACGCTTTGTTTTTTCGTTAGAATTTTAGAACAACTTTTTTTAAACTTGTTCGAAAAAATGAACGAAAAGATCATAACTAAAAAGTAAATATCTAAATAAAAAATATATTTTCAACCAATAAATACTTTTTAATAATAATTTTGGTCAAGTTACTCAATTAGTAAAATATTAGGTGTGCTAAAAAAATTGAGTTAAATTTAATCCAATTATAGAAAAATCTATTTTTATTAATTTGCATTATATTAAATGATTGATTATGTATAAATATTTCCTCCATCCATTCAAGAAATAAAAAAAATATAATATTAAAAGACAAGTGAAAAAAACAACATATCTTTATCATATATCAATAATACAAGAAAAATATAAAATGCAAGAGTGATAAAACTGTACAATACTTGCCTTCTTTATATTGTAGATGCATATATATATATATATATATATATATATATATATATATATATATATATATATATATATATATATAAAAGGTTGATATTATTAAAAAAATACTTTTATTAAAAAAATCGCTATTTTTACCTTCTTTTTTAAAAGAATGAATAGATTTTAAACTGTAGAAGAGTAGCTTATCAAAATTGTAAAAATAACACTCTAAAATGATTTAATTTAAGCAGCCACTAAAACTACATAATTAAGAATTATGAAACTAACTAAAAGTGTATCATAATTGATGAGTTTATTCAAATATGAAACAACGCCCTCAAAAAAACAAGTCGATTTGGCACAAACATAAACACATAGATAGATGTTAATAGAAGGAAAAGCCACTTGAGTCTCTCCTCATTGCAACTCCACTTGCTTCACACTGTATATTTTAATAGTCAGCACTGGGCAATGGTTACAAGAAAGAAAAACTTCAAATAAAACAGGAAACCACATTAAGTTTAAATTAAAATTAATTGAAAGGAAGGTGTTGTTGATTCATTGATGGTAAAAAACAGGGCAAATAGAAAGCGCGAAGAACAAAGCATGGTGGTGTGAGCCTGTGACTTTAGTGGTCCCTTTGACCAGACCAAAACTATTCCTATTCATCTTTCTTCCTGCAACTTCGCCACTGGCCAATGCCAATGCCACTTCACACCCATAATTGCCCTTGCTTACGTGCCATCACAATTTCACGTCTTGCCAAACACAAAACAATAACAAGTAAAATATTATCATTAATTACAGAATAAAGAAAAATAGAAAAAACCGACGCTTGTGATACGTGGTGGGTCCACTAGCTTTTCCTCTACTCAAAAGTCGAATATAAACCCCTTCGCCCTCTCTTCCCAATTGTTATTTGTTTTGCCGTTACAAACTTCCACATTTGAATGCAAACAACAAGAAGCCCAGGAACATGAGAGCTCCATTGAAGCACACCAAGAAGAAAACTGATCTCTTTGAATGTCTTCCCGATGATCTTGTGGTTTTCATTCTCTCTAAACTAAGCTCCACCGCTTCCTCCCCTTCGGAATTCATAAACATCGTCTTAACGTGAGTCTTCCTTCTTCTAAAGCTTTACCCTTTTTCTTTTAACATGCTATCGTAAGTAAGCCCATGTTAATGTTTCTCTCAGAACATGCTAATGTTCATTCCAAAACAACAGATGCAAGAGATTAAATCGGTTAGGCCTGCACCGTCTTGTGTTATCCAAAGCCGGGCCTAGAGTGTTCGCCATGAAGCCCGGAAATTGGTCGGAAAAGACTCACACTTTTCTTAAACACTGCGTTAACGCCGGCAACGTGGACGCCTGTTACACTCTTGGAATGGTTAGTCCTTGAACGTGAAATAGATTGTGTAAAAATTCAATATTTTTATGTTAGTTAATTGCTTGATTTATTTATTTGTTTATTAATTTATTCGCAGATCCGATTTTACTGTCTGGAAAATCGAGGGAGCGGGCTTTCGTTGATGGCGAAAGCGGCCATGAAGCTGCACGCGCCGGCTCTGTATTCGTTGGCGGTGATACAGTTCAATGGCAGCGGCGGCTCCAAACACGACAAGGATCTACGCGCGGGCGTGGCTTTGTCGGCGCGTGCGTCGCTGCTCGGGCACATCGACGCGCTTCGGGAGTTGGGTCATTGTCTCCAGGATGGCTACGGCGCGCGGCAGAACGTGGCGGAGGGGAGGCGGATGCTGGTGCAGGCCAACGTGCGGGAGCTCGCGTACGTGTTACGCGAGGTAACTCCTTCTGCTTCTGACTCTCTGATGCTGACGTGGCGGACGGCAGTGACGTGTCAGAGAGATGTGACGGCGTTGTTGAGTGACTACGGTTACAGAATTCCGGTACCGGAAGTGCAACCGGTGAATCGTTTTTTAAGAGAGTGGTTTGAATCCGGCAAAGGAAAATTAGAAGAAGGATTGAGGTTATGCTCCCACATTGGATGTGGCCGACCGGAAACTCGACCGCACGAATTTCGACGCTGTTCTGTTTGTGGGAAAGTTAATTATTGCTCACGTGGATGCCAAGCCATGGATTGGAAGTTAAAGCATAAAATGGAGTGTTCGCCCACTGAACACTATGCCGAAGAAGGTGGTGGTGTAGACCTAAATAACGAGTTTGCCATACCAAACGATGCCGTTTGAGGGCGAATTTCAACCGACAAATGAGAAAAAAAAGGAAAAAGATGGGGCTATTAGATTTACGTACTGTGTACATAAGGAGTAATTTTTTTATTTTGTATTTAGACATCAAGTTATATATATTTTATATAAATCAGTGGGCAGCGATGTCATGGGTATTTTATTTATTTTTTTATTAAAAGACGTTTTTTCGTGTTAACTTTAGTAACCCGGTGAATGTTTCATAATTAAATACATACAAGGAGAAGGGTGTTTTTATTTGAAAAGGATGGGGTACAAAATGTGTTGAGATATGAGTATATAAAATTTGGTTTTGAGAATGGGTATAAGTTGAGATTAGGGTTTCTTAATGGGATGGTTTTGTTGAAAAGTGGGAAGTGGTGGTGGTATTTAGATTGTGAAATGAGGAATATTCATTAGGTTACTAGTTATGAGGATGCAAGGAAGATTTGGATGGGAATTTATTGTGATTAATTAGAAATGGAAGGAGTAATGGAGAAAGGGATGGGGAAGAGAAAATGAGAAAGAAGATGAGGTGATGGATGGGTAATATTGTGGGGAAGGAAAAGGATTGAAAAGGAATGGCATAAAGTAGAAAATCCAAAAGCACATTGGCGCTTGTGACTTCTCTCTCTCTCTCTCTCTTTCTGCTTTGTTGAGTATCTATTGAGTGGAGAGTGAGTACATCCATTAACTATTTTTGGTTGAAGTTGAGCTTTCAAAAGATTATCTAGGCTTGGTTGTGGTGCCAGTTCCCCACGAATTAAGCTACAAGTTATTCATTTCCCCACTCTATTTCTCCTCTTCAACTCTTTTTAAACCATTTTTCTTTACCAAAAGAGTTCAGTGATACGCAAGTGTTATTGACTTCTTAAAAAATTGTATTGTAAAACTCAAACTGAAACAGTGTTTGATTTGTATCCGTCATTGCAGAAAAGTTGATATAGTATTTTATGGTTAAGGGGCAAAAGATAGTGAAAAAGTGAAGGTGTGTGGTGATATTTGTGTAGGTTTAAAATAGAAGTGGTGGATGTATATCATGTCATGCACGTGGATGAGGAGCGTGGTATACGGTACCAACTACTCCTCTACCAGCACAGTACCAGGTACCATGATGTAGATGAAGAGTGAGATTTTCCGGAAGAGAAAGGCAACACAGCATAAAGAAGCAGCAGACAGCAGAGGTTCCATGTTCTTTACGTTATCGTTGTTGTCGCGACACCGCAGAGGACCCTTTCCTATTCAAACCCATGATTCATCACGATTTTGACGGTTACTAATGCCCAAGTTCCACATCGCTCCTCTCTTCTAGACTTTCCTGTTCCAACTATTTAACCATTTTTTTTTTATTTTCTTCAATTTATTAATCAAACCTTCATTATTTCTATAAGATTAAAACATTAACACAATCACCTTTTTAAATTAAATCAAGCTATCCACTTTTCTAAGATTGTAACTGTTCCTGCAGAGGGAAAAATAAGATAAGTTAGGCACGAGTGTCACCTTACCATGTAGTCCGCTATCTCTTCAGTTGGCCTCTTCCCATTCGATACATGTCGGCTTGAACCCAGGAGGGATTACCTGCAGAAGAATCTCCGAAGCTCAAGTAAGTCAAAGCTCTCAGAGAGTCAAATTAGTGATTAATGAATGCGTACCTTTAAATGATGGGGTCCACGTGTATTTATAGAACATTAATGACGTTTGACCATTGCATGGGCTGGGTTTTGACTTGGGCCCCAGCTTGGGCCATGAGTGGGCCTGGGCCCCTAAAACAGGCCCTGGAGGCCTTTTGAAGGCGGGGCATTGATGTTAGTTAACTTTCTAGACAAGTAGTCGGTTTCGACCGGCTACCTGCCTAGGTGGCTTATGCCAGTGGTGTCCGGGTACTAGATGCTAGGCGGTTCTGATGTGTATATTGTTTACTTGGTTGAGTTTGGCTAGGTACGGTACACCAGTCCCCCAGCCTTGTCCGATATGAGTTGTCGGTCAAGGATTACCTGCGTTGGTGAACTAGCAAAACCGGCTAGGTGTGATACACCAGTCCCCCAGCCTTTAAGTGTGGTGAACAGTGTTAAGGCTTGGGATTTGAAGGTGTCAGAAGGTAGGTGCAATGGTGTCAGGTGGTCACATCGTTAACTTTTGGCGCCGTCGTTTTATGTGTCATATCCTTCATAATGATGGTGTCGATTGGTATGGGGTTTTATTTTGGCGGGAAGAATTTTAATCGTTTGGGATCGTGGACTATAAATACGGGTTTGAAAGCAGCGGAGGGTTTACTTGGTTCATTTGCGAGAGTTTCGAATTCAGAGATCTTGTGCGCCTCATATTGTCCGACTAGTTTCCAAATTCAACCGACATCTTTCCGTAAAAACGAAAACAGGTATGTCTAGTAGCGATAGCACATCGTTATCTGCGTCTAGTAGTAGTCAAAGTACTGAGTCGGATAGGAGTAGGGATGAACGGCTTCGCGGAGAGGGTATGAGTGCTGGAGTTGGCACAAGCGGAATGCCAATGGAGGTGGTGAGGGAAGTTCGAGAAGATCCTCCTGAGGAGCTGGAGGAGAGTGACTGGCCAGCCAAGGGCGGTTATGCGTGGGTCGCACCTGATGTTCGTGACCAGTCATCACTGTTTAGGTGGTCTCGCTTGTTGAACTCTTGGCTAAACTGTACACCCGTCATGTCTAGAGGGGTCAGCAGAGATATTGTTTCGTTGGAAAGGGTGAGCGCCATCGACCGAGTATGCCACGGGCAAGAAGGGGCTGCCGAGAAGTTCTTTTATATGTATATGTGCCATTTTTCTCAGCTTCACATACGACTACCCTTCGACGACTTCACCATGGGCGTGCTGCGGGCGTTGAATGTGGCGCCTACTCAGCTACACCCTAATAGTTGGGCTTACTTACAGGCCTTCCGCATTCTGTGCGAGTCGTTGTACTTGGAGCCTTCCCCTTATGCATTTTTGT